>Ga0247611_10000345_pt1 | contig 95851 bp, 86 predicted proteins | sample 177DNAGHGhighgp2_FD_192422 | JGI IMG/M metagenome (GOLD analysis project Ga0247611, IMG submission 192422) | Sheep rumen microbial communities from Palmerston North, Manawatu-Wanganui, New Zealand - 1770 DNA GHGhigh gp2 | ecosystem: Host-associated > Mammals > Digestive system > Stomach > Rumen...
CGACTAGAGAATTTTTCGTTTTAAAGAATAATCCCATTAGGATAGCAAGAATTTTTTTTGTTCTCTACATATTTCAATTCGGCAGTAAAGTTACACATTTTTTTCACGAAAATCATGCAGAATGTGTAGGATTTTTGTCACTTCCGTTGATTATTCGTACAGAACTTTCCACATAAAAGAGTCACGACTTAGCCGTTCTCTTCAGCTTTCCGCCATGTTACATATCCTCCATAGATAAGCCTCTCTTTGTGACTTCTTTGCCACGGAATAAGTGTCGTTTCATTTCAGTGACTTTTTCTTCCAGTCGGGCAGGGGAATACTTCTTTGGATTACGTTTCACTTCATAGGCTTCAACGTTGCCATCAAGCGTTTCGGCCACAATATCAATCTCGAAGTCATCCTTGTCGCCCTTGGAGTTGACGCCTTTCGGCTGCCACCAACCGCCAATCTGCTTGTATCGACAACTCTCCATCATCTTCTGACGGAACCAGCGTTCCAGGGCTATGCCAGAGAAAGTGGTATAGTCGTCGGTCATAATGCGCTCCAATGCTGGCATGTTCTGTAGTTCGATGAGAGCAGCGTATCTATTGATGTAGCGAAACCAGAAACGGAAGAAGTTGTCCTGTATTTCATAGCGCACCGTCTGGCTGCCTTCTTTAGCGCCTATCGGTCGTTTTTTCTTGATTATACCATATTTCTCCTCCAGGATTTTCATCTGTCCGCCGAGGCTTTTCATCCCAAGTGCCCCCTCAATCTCGCTTTGTGTAACATCGCCGTGAGCTATCTGGTCGAGGATGCTGAAATACGTGCCATACTGCTTGCCGAACTCCTGGATGAGTATCTTCTTGCCTTCATCCACAAAGTAGCTGTCGCCACTTGAACAGACGTAGTGAATCATCTTCTTCACATTTGTGCAACCGTTGTTCATAAGCAACTCAATATAGCGAGCCACACCGCCAGTGATGGTCCATAGAGCCAGAAGGTCTTCCGAAGTGTAGTCAGGCTTGTAGTCACCAAGTATTTCTTTGATGGTCTCTGTGTTGAAAGGCTTTAGCTTGATAGTGCAGTCATCTCTGCCAAAGAGCGGCTGCTCTTCGTCTTTGAAAATCTTCTCCATCATGCGGAAGATAGAGCCAGACACGATCAGGCATACATTGGTCTGCTTCTTGTATGCGTCCCATAGTTCTTGTATGTCGCTGAAGACGCCAGCATTGATGTTGTCAAACTCCTGAAACTCATCGATAAAGAGTGTGAAACGCCTGCGTTTTCCTATCTCCAGTATCATCTGAAAGAGTTCACGAAACGAACTCATCCCATCAGGAACAAACTCGCCGAGTTTTTCGCGCACCTCCTGCACAAAGGTTCTAACAAGAACGGTTTCCGTCTTTCTGCCAACGAAGAAATACAGTCCTGGCGCATCATCCTGTGTCTCACTCATTAGTCGATACACAAGACTGGTCTTACCCACGCGTCTTCTGCCCGTGAGTACCACAAATCGTGAATAATCGTTGTACGCCTGGCGTTGCAATTCCCTAAGCTCGTTCATTTCGCGTACTCTATCATAGAATTTCTTCATAATTTTATGGCTGTAAATTTTATGGCTGTAACATTTCGACGCAAAGGTAAATGATTTTATTTAATATCACAAACGTTTTGGCTAAAATCAGCATTTCATATGAATTGATTAGGGTAAAATTTCGATAAAATGTACTTGAAATTTTATGGCTGTAAATTTTATGGCTGTAAAATTTCGCTGTAAATGATGATTTGTATAGCCTGCGTGCAGGCTGTCACGGCTAATGATCTTGCTTAGGCAAGAGGATATATCCGCTATTGACGAATAGTAAAAAATCAAATAAAGATGGCAAAAAGGTCACCATCGGCGGTATATACCGTTGTGTTCTGTCGCCCATTGCTGTGCGTTGGAAGGGGATGAAATAAAAGTATTTTGGCAATCAAAAAAAAAGTGCAAAGTTGCTGTTATGCATACCTTGCACCTCTTGATATAGTATTTATTTTCCTGCTGCAGCCATAAACTTGCTCCAGTGCAGGGATAGTTCGGATATCTTTTGGAAAAGAATGTTGGCACCCTCACGTAGAAGTACCTCGTCGGCCAGCGGACCACTGTTGATGGCTATCGTGAAGATATCAGCAGCCACACCCGCACGTACACCGAGTGGAGCATTCTCTACTACGATACCTTCCCACGGTTTTAGGTTGCCCGCCTTGGCCAGTCCCATCTGGTAAGGGTCGGGATACGGTTTGCCCCGTTGCACATCATAAGCCGTAACGATATGGTCTTCATCCAGAAATTCGCCGAAGTTATCGAGCAGTCGCTTGATAAGCGGACGCTGACCACTGCCCGTGACAATGCCGATCGTAAGTCCGGAAGCCTTAATCTGGCGCATCAGGTCGTATACACCGTCAAAGATAGGCGCTGTAGGCATCTCGTGGAAATAGCGTGTTTTCAAGTCGTACATCTCCTGCGCCTTCTCCATGCTAATCTCCTGATGCTTCTGCTGTTTTACCATGTAGCGTATCGTATCGACACCACGCGCACCCTCGGTGGCATAGGCATCGTCGGCCGTCATGTGGATACCATAGTCGGTCATCGATTTCTGCCAGGCTACGGCATGATTAGGCATGCTGTTATAGAGCACACCGTCCATATCAAAAAGAACGGCCTTGGGGGTAAATGCCTCAAAGCCGTGTCTTTCTATGTAAGTTTTAATTTCTTTTTCAAACATTATTTTTCTTGTGCTAAACGCTCCTGAATCGCTTTGCTGTCAGCCTCGTAACCAGGTTTGTTGAGGAGTGCGAACATATTCTTCTTGTAAGCTTCTACACCAGGCTGGTTGAAGGCGTTAACCTCGAGCAACTGACCGCTGATACCACAAGCCTTTTCGAAGAAATAGATAAGCTGACCCAGATAATACTCGTTGAGTTCAGGCATGCTGATACGGATGTTAGGTACGCCACCATCGACATGAGCCAAGCGAGTACCGAGTTCGGCCATCTTGTTAACTTCGTCTACACGCTTGCCTTCGAGGAAGTTCAAGCCATCGAGATTTTCATCATCGTGAGGGAAGAGAAGTTTCTTGTTAGGCTGCTCTACAGAGATCACTGTCTCGAAGATAGAGCGTTCGCCCTGCTGAATCCACTGACCCATAGAGTGGAGGTCGGTCGTAAAATCGCAAGCTGCAGGGAAGATACCTTTATTATCCTTACCTTCGCTTTCGCCGAAGAGCTGTTTCCACCATTCTGCCATGAAGTGTAACTTAGGCTGGAAGTTGGCTACAATCTCTATCTTTTTGCCAGCTTCAGCATAGAGGCCATTACGTACGGCAGCATACAGTGCAGAGATATTCTGCTCGAAAGGTACATCTACAGCGGTAGCTTTCTCCATATCGGCAGCACCCTTAACAAGTGCCTTGATATCAAAGCCTGCTACAGCGATAGGGAGCAGACCTACAGGAGTAAGTACAGAGAATCGTCCACCTACATTATCAGGAATAACGAAGGTCTTGTAGCCTTCTTTATCGGCAGCTGCACGAGCAGCACCCTTAGTAGCATCGGTAACAGCCACGATAACCTCTTTAGCTGCTTCCTTGCCTATCTGGTCTTCACACTGCTTCTTGAGCAGACGGAATGTTAATGCGGTCTCGGTAGTAGTACCAGATTTAGAGATATTGATAACACCAAACTTCTTGTCCTTGAGGTAATCGGTAAGTTCAGCGAGATAATCCTCACCGATGTTATTACCAGCAAACACGATAGTAGGATTTTTCTTATCATTAACTAACCAAGCAAATGAGTTGCCCAAGGCCTCGATAACGGCACGTGCACCGAGGTAGCTACCACCGATACCAGCCACGACGACTACCTCGCACTTTTCGCGAAGCACCTTAGCAGTAGCTTCTACCTCATCGAGGAATGCTTCAGTTGTCTCTGATGGAAGGTGAATCCATCCGAGGAAATCGTTACCAGGGCAGGTGCCGTTTTCTAGAGCTTCCTGTGCTGCTTTTACCTTTGACTCATAAGCCTTAACTGCGCCTTCACTGAGGAATTGTGCAGCCTTTGTAATGTCTAAGTTGATATTTTGCATATTATTTACGGTTTTATCAGCGGAACGAGTCCGTTAGAAGTTTTATCTCTATTTGTGGGTTTATACGTTCGTATAATATATTGTATACGGCGTCAAGTATGGGCATATTAACGTGCATGTGCCGATTAATCTCCTTCATGCACTTGGTGCCGAAGTATCCCTCTGCTATCATTTCCATCTCTATCTGCGCACTTTTCACGGAGTATCCTTTGCCTATCATGGTACCAAAGGTACGGTTACGGCTAAAGTTGCTATAGCCCGTTACGAGCAGGTCGCCCAGATATACGCTATCGTAGATGTTGCGCTCTTTAAGGTCGTATACCGTATTGAGGAATCGGTTCATTTCCTGTACGGCGTTACTGATGAGCACTGCCTGGAAGTTGTCGCCATATTTCAGACCATTACAGATACCGGCTGCTATGGCGTATACATTCTTCAATACAGAAGAATACTCGATACCTACCACGTCTGCCGATGTCTTCGTCTTGATATATTCGCTGGCCAATACACGGGTGAAGGCTTTGGCCTTCTCTAGGTCCTGACATCCCACGGTGAGGTAAGAGAGTCGTTCAAGAGCTACTTCCTCAGCGTGAGACGGACCGCCTATGCAGGCTATATTATCATAAGGTATATCGTAAACCTGATGAAAATACTCGGAGCATACCAAGTTTTCATCTGGCACGATACCTTTGATGGCCGTCACGATAAACTTGTCTTGCAGGCGAGTTTTAAGACGGCGCAGATGATTCTTCAGATAAGGCGAAGGAGTAACGAATACTAAGGTATCATAGGCCTCGGCTATCGTGTTGATATCAGAAGAGAAGTATATCTCGTCTATATTAAAGCGTGCACCCAACAGATAAGCTGGGTTATGGCCCAGACGCTTAAAGTCTTCTATACGGTCGTCACGACGCATATACCAACCGATATGGTGAGTATGCCCCACTATAATCTTGGCTATGGCGGTTGCCCAACTGCCACCTCCGATAATCGCTATTTTTCCTACGTCAAACACTACTACTGATTTTAGTTTGTAGCTTTATTTTGCTGCCTGGTCTATCCATTTCTGGATATCATCAACACTAGGTTTGTCATAACCCAGTTTATATTTCTTGTTGATTTCGCCTATCTTCTGCTGCAGACCCTGAGCTTTTTCGTCCTTAATATCACTGATAAGGTTGAAACCTGCCTTACGCAATACGTAAACCCAGTTTTCTGAAACACCGAGCTCAGCCCATTCCTTAATAGAACTCTGAGGTATCTTAGCCTCTGGCTTCATCTGTGGGAAGAGCATTACTTCCTGAATGTACTCCTTACCTGTCATGAGCATCGTCAAGCGGTCGATACCGATACCGATACCTGATGTAGGAGGCATACCATACTGTAAAGCACGGAGGAAGTCATGGTCGATGATCATTGCTTCGTCGTCACCCTTGTCGGCAAGCTTCATCTGCTCGATGAAACGCTTTTCCTGGTCGATAGGGTCGTTCAGCTCAGAGTAAGCATTAGCACACTCCTTACCATTGATCATAAGCTCGAAACGCTCGGTAAGACCTGGCTTAGAACGATGCATCTTCGTAAGAGGAGACATCTCTACAGGGTAGTCGGTAATGAATGTAGGCTGAATGAAGGTGCCCTCGCAGAACTCACCGAAGAGCTCGTCGATAAGTTTACCCTTACCGAAGGTCTCATCTACTTCCATGCCCTTAGACAGGCAGAACTCACGAATCTCTTCTTCGGTCTTGCCATTGCAGTCGAAACCGGTCTTCTCCTGAATAGCTTCGAGGATAGGAAGACGGCGGAAAGGTGCCTTATAGCTGATAACCTTACCGTCAGGATACTCTACTTCTGGTTTGCCGTTGACAGCCACACAGATAGTTTCGAGCAACTTTTCGGTGAAGCCCATCATCCAGTTATAGTCTTTGTATGGCACATAAAGCTCCATACAAGTAAATTCAGGGTTGTGATTTTTGTCCATACCCTCATTTCTGAAGTTTTTACCGATTTCGTATACACCATCGAAACCGCCTACGATAAGACGCTTCAGATAAAGCTCGGTAGCGATACGCATGTACATATCGATGTTGAGCGCATTAAAATGAGTGATGAATGGACGGGCACTGGCACCACCGGCGATAGACTGCAGGATAGGGGTCTCAACCTCTGTGTAGCCCTGAGCATCGAAGAAGGCACGCATGGTGCGAAGTACAACAGCACGCTTGAGGAAAGTATCCTTTACACCATCGTTAACCACGAGGTCTACATAACGCTGGCGTGCGCGCATCTCTGGGTCGTCAAATTTGTCATAAGCGACACCATCTTTATATTTTACGATTGGGAGTGGCTTTAAGCTCTTGGAAAGGAGCGTAATCTCCTGAGCATGTACCGAAATCTCACCAGTCTGAGTCTTGAAAACGAAACCCTTGATACCGATGAAGTCACCAATATCGAGTAGTTTCTTGAAAACCTTATTATATAAGTCTTTATCCTCACCCGGACAAATGTCATCACGGGTAACGTATACCTGGATTCTACCCTCAGAATCCTGAAGCTCTACGAAACTGGCCTTACCCATTACACGGCGAGACATCATACGACCAGCGATAATTACTTCGCGCTTCTCGTCTTCCTTGAATTCATCACGAATTTCAGTACTATGTGCATTAACTGGGAATTCTGCTGCAGGATAAGGGTTGATGCCCATATCACGCAACTCCTGTAGGCTTTGGCGACGGCCAATTTCCTGTTCACTTAACTCTAAAATGTTCATATCTAATTTTCGAAAATTTTCAAATACACCGCAAAGGTAATAAATTAAATCGAAAGCCGTATCCTTTTATCTTAATTTTATGATATATGTCAATCAAAAGAGATTCTCACTTTTTTGAACAATTATTTTGTATTTATTGAAAATATATATATCTTTGTGTCTTGAATTTATCAAGAGAGAACCAAAACATCAACTTATTTATAGTTAATCACAACAATATGAAAAAAAATTTTTTAGGCGTTGCTTTTGTCTTTGTCGCTTTGGCTGCAAATGCACAGACAACATTGAAACCAGCTGTAGATAAGGCCAATATGGACTTGTCGGTTAAGGCTGGTGATGACTTTTATCGCTATTCTGTAGGTGGATGGCTCAAATCTCATCCACTTGACGCTGTGCACCCGGAGAATGGTGCTTTCATGGATTTGGAAGAACAGAACAATGATCGTATTCGCGACTTGGTCAAGGAGTATGCTGCCAAAAAGATGGAGAAGGGTACTGTAGGTCAGAAGATCGGTGCTTTGTATCGTCTCTATATGGACAGTGTGGCTCGTAACAAAATGGGCTATGAGCCTATTGTTCCGGCGCTGAATAAGGTGAAGGCTATCAAGAACCGTAAGCAGTATCTGCAGACTACTTATGAGTTGGCTGCTAAGGGGTATGGTGGCTTAATGTTTAGTTATTATCTTGGTCAGGATTCTGAAAACTCTTCTAAATATATGTTCGGTGTAACGCAGGGGGGTATCAGTCTTGAACCTGAATATTATACTCAGCCTAACGAGCAGCAGAAGGCTGTCGTAGCAGCACAAAAGAGTTTGATAAAAGACTTCTTCAAGATGGTAGGCAATGACGAGGCTACTGCTGAGAAGAAGATGCAGGCTGTATGGGCTATCGAGAGTCAGATCGCTAAGGTAAGTTATGACCAGAATAAGGTGCGCGACCCTAAGGCCAATATCCACAAGATGTCTTATGCACAGTTGCAGAAAGAGTTTGCCGGTATAGACTGGAAGGCTATCGGCCAGGCTTATGGTTATCCTGCTGATATCGATACCGTCGATGTAGGTCAGCCTGAACCTATACACGAAGTGGAGAAAATCTTGGCTAAGGCCGACTTGTTCTCACTGAAGGCTTATCTCGAGTCTCGTGTCATCCGTTCTTCTGCTGGTGTCTTGTCTGATGCTTTCAATGACCGTAGCTTCGAGTTCCTTAAAACAGTCTATGGTGTACAGCAACAGCAGCCTCGCTGGAAGCGTGGTGTAGCCTTTATACAGGGTTTGATGGGAGAGTCTATCGGAAAACTTTATGTAGCTAAATACTTCCCAGAGAGCAGTAAGCAGCGTGCATTGGAGTTGGTTAAGAATCTTCAGAAGGCTTTTGCTCAGCGTATCGAGGAAAATACCTGGATGACTGCTGCTACAAAGGTTAAGGCGCTCGAAAAGCTCAATAGCATGATCATTAATATCGGCTATCCTGATAAGTGGCAGAATATGGACGAATATGTGCAGATCGATGAGAGTAAGAGCATCCGTGCCAACTATGATGAGGTGATTCCGGCCTTGCGTAAGCGTGAGTTGGAGAAGCACTGGCATAAGGATGTTGATAAGCACGAAATGGCTTGTGACCCTCAGGTGGTTAATGCTTTCTATGACCCATCACGTAACAGTATCAACTTCCCAGCTGCTATCTTACAGGCTCCATTCTTTGATGCTGATGTAGAAGATGCTGCTAACTATGGTGGTATCGGTTCTGTTATTGGTCATGAGATGAGTCATGGTTTTGATGATCAGGGTTGTCAGTATGATAAGGATGGTAATCTGGCCAACTGGTGGACTGAAGAGGATAAGAAGAATTATGATGGTCGTACTCAGGTTCTCGTAGACTGGTTTAGTGCACAGGAGGCTCTTCCTGGTCTGAAGGTTGATGGTAAGAAGACGCTTGGTGAAAATATCGGTGACAACGGTGGTATCAATGTAGCTTATCGTGCTTATATGAACACCTTGAAGAATACACCTGCACAGGATATCGATGGTTTCACACCTGCACAGCGCTTCTTCTTGTCATATGGTCGTGTATGGGCCAGCAATATCGCTCCTCAGTTTGTAGCTTATATTGTTAATAGTGATGTACACTCACCTAACGAGCAGCGTGTTAATGCAGCTCTGCCTATGATCGATGCATGGTATGATGCATTCGGTATCAAGGCCGGTGATAAACTGTATGTGCCAAAAGAAAAGCGTGCACATATTTGGTAAGAGAGAAAAAAATAAAGTATATGATGGCCCCATTGCAGAGTATTTTCTGGAGTGGGGCTTTTTTGTGTTCATCAGAAAATTAGTATCTTTGCATCTGTTTCATGAAAAGTGTTCGTTTTCAGGTTTGATTATTTAATATAACAGAAAGATGAAAAAAGGTAAGATAACTGTATTATTTATATGTCTCGGCAATATCTGTCGTTCTCCTGCAGCCAATGCGGTGTTGCAGAAAATGGTAGACGACGCCGGACTGACCGATCGTTTCTTGATAGACTCTGCAGCTGTAGGTCCTTGGCATATAGGCGATTTGCCGGATAAGCGTATGCGTCAGGCCGGTGCTCAGCGCGGATGGGATATTTCGCATGTCGCCCGCCAGTTTGATGCCTCATCAGATTTTGACCGTTTCGATTATATCGTCGTCATGGATGAGGAAAACTATAAGAATATTACCCGTCAGGCTCATCATGAGAAAGAGCGTAACCTGGTAATACGTATGGCTGATTATTTCGAGCATCACCCTACTTACAGCACTGTGCCTGATCCTTATTATGGCGGAATGGCAGATTTTGAACTTGCCCTCGACCTCATAGAAGACGGTTGCCAGGGCTTGATGAAACAGCTCTTTATAGGAAAATGATGTTCGTGAATACTGGACCTTGCAACACCATGAAGGTACAGGTCTGTTTTTTTTGTCTTAAAATTTGGTAGATTCAGTGGAATTTTCTAATTTTGGCCAAAAAGGAGGTAACGCCATGGAAAAAATAACTCAAGAAAACTTTGAAGATCGCTATACAGATCCAATAGAAAGACAAGAAATAGATAAATTTGTATGTAAAGAGATGGATCGCCAGATTCATCGCTACATTAAGGGAATGCGTGGTACTAAACGGGCTATGGATTGCTTTATCGAGCAGCTGAATAGCCTGAAGACCATACCGGAGCGTGAAAAGGCAATAGCCCGCTATATAGACTTTAATCGTAAGGCCATAAGTGGGCTTGATTTTCGGGTCGTGTTGGCACGAGCTATCGCTAATTATTGCGATACTTATCGGTATATGGTAGATTTTATCAAGAATACACGTAAAGTAGCATTTTATCTCAATCGCATCAAGCATACGTATATCCAGTTTCATCAACTTTTCGAGGAAAACGGAAAATTCGGACTTAAAGATCATGAAGGTAAGGTGCTCATACCTGCTGAATATGACTTCTTACGTACCTGCTATGTCTATGTAGACAGCTTGTCGCTTATGCCTGTTATTGTGGAAAAAGGCGGAAAATTAGGTTTGGTTTTGCCCGATGGTAAAAACTCTGTAGTGGCAGATTTCGTTTACGATGATATAGAACTACGTGACGAGTATCCCTATTTCGAAGCTACGATAAACAAGAAAGTTGTAGGATATCTTGATAACAAAGGCAATCTGATACACGAATAATTTTTTCATGTTCTTGTTTTTTGTTATCTTTGCATAAAAGAAGACATTTGCAATGAATATAGAAAAACAAAAAGAGATAGTAAACAGTACTCCGGGGTTGTCTCGTACCCTCGGTATGGAGTTTATTTCAACTCCTGAACCTGATACTGTTATGGCCAAAATGGAGGTAAACGACAGTAATAAGCAGCCTTTTGGCTTTTTAAGTGGTGGTGCTTCGCTCGCTTTGGCAGAGAATGTCGCAGGTATCGGAAGTTTGGCCCTCTGTCCTGGTAAAATATCTGTGGGCATTCATGTGGCTGGTAGTCATGTTAAAGCCGTAACTTATGGTGGTACCGTTACAGCTTTGGCTCGTTTGCAGCATAAAGGCAGAACACTGCATGAGTGGCAGGTAGAAATACGTGACGAAGAGGGTGATCTTATCTCTACCGTGCATGTAACTAATTATGTGTTAACTCCAAGACATGATAAATAAAGGGTAGGCGATGGCTCAATATGCGTTATATCGTTTACCCCACCAAGACAGTTATACCTATCTTGCTCAGACGCAGGGTACGCCTCTTATCATCCCTTCTGTTGAAGCTCTCGATGGAAGGGAGGGTTTCGTTTTTGCTCCTTTTTCTCCTTCGGAAGAATGTCCTATTCTGTTGATGCAGCCAGATGTCGTCAAGGTGATGAGGCTGCCAGCTGCAGCGGGCTCTTCTTGTCATCATGCAGAGACTGCTGTATGTCGGACTGCTGATAGCACTATGCCCTCTTGGGATGCATGGGATAGTGACGCTGAATGGGAAGATTATGAGAAAGACTTTGCCTGTTTTCATCATGAGTTAACTGAGGGGCATTTTGACAAAATCGTCCTGGCTCGAAAAAGTAAGGTGGTTGGCGAGCATGCTGATGCTGAACAGATGTTTATGGAAGCATGTCATCGTTATCCCCATCTGTTTGTGGCACTCGTCAGTATGGAGCAGTCGGGTACCTGGCTCATGGCTACACCGGAGATATTGCTCGAGGGTGGTAAACAGGAATGGAAAACGATGGCTCTTGCTGGTACGATGGCGGCTCAAAGTATGTCGCAATCGAAAGAGGCGGCAGATGATACCCCTATAGACTATTGGTCGGCTAAGAATATCGAAGAGCAGCAGATCGTGACTTCGTATATAGAGCATATACTGCGTCCTTGCAGTGATGACTTTCAGATGAAAGGTCCGTATACAGTGCATGCCAACAATCTGGTGCATCTTCGTACAGATTTTCATTTCCATCTGTCGCCCAATCATTCTTTCGGAAGTGTGCTCAGCCAGTTGTTTCCTACACCAGCCGTGTGTGGTATGCCGAAGGAAAAAGCCCAGCAGTTTATCCTTGCTCACGAACATACGCCTAGAAAATATTATAGCGGCTTTGTCGGTCCGCTACATCCCGAAGGACATACGCATCTCTATGTAACCCTTCGCTGTATGCAGATTAGTGATGGCGCTTGCGAACTCTATGCAGGAGGGGGATTGCTGAAAGAGAGTACGGATATGAAGGAATTTGAAGAGACCAAACAAAAGATGCAGACCATGTTTGCACTCTTACGATAAAAGATATAGTAAGAAATATGTATAGTAGTAAAGTAAGTGTTAATATATTAACTTCGTTGCTGATTAAAGCAGGTGTCGAGCATGCTGTGGTTTGTCCTGGCAGCAGAAATTCGCCTATTGTACACAATCTGAACGAATGTGACGAGATACAGTGTTATCCGGTTACCGATGAGCGAAGTGCTGGCTTTTTTGCTATGGGTATTTGTCAGCAGGTACAGCAGCCTGTAGTGCTCTGTGTTACATCGGGTACCGCCTTGCTGAATACTTGTCCGGCAGTAGCCGAAGCTTATTATCAGCATCTGCCTCTTATCGTAATCAGTGCTGACAGACCGGCTATGTGGATAGATCAGCTTGACGGACAGACTTTACCACAGTCAGATGCGTTGGGTAAGTTGGTGAAGAAGGCGGTAAATCTGCCTGAACCCCACACCGATGACGAACACTGGTATTGTAATCGACTTATCAACGAGGCTTTGCAAGCGTGTCGTCTTCGTGAGGGTGGACCTGTACATATCAATGTGCCTTTATCAGAACCGCTCTATGAATATACCGTGGAGCAGTTGCCCGATGAGCATATTATCAATAGTATTTTTGCACAGGGAAATCAGACTGCTTTAACAGAATGGGCTAATCACTTTACTACGGCGAACCGTCCGATGGTCGTTATCGGTCAGCTGCCTAAGGAAGCCTTACAGGGAATAGATCTACAGCTTCTAAGTAAGTCTGTCGTGATTCTGAAAGAGTCGTTGAGTCCTGGTCGTATTGCCAATAGCCACTTTGAAAAAGTGCTGGCTATGGTGGGAGAACAAGAGGAGTTACGCCCCGATAAGGTCATTTACGTGGGCGATTGCCTGGTTAGTAAGCGTCTGAAAAAGTTCTTGCGTTCTACTAAGAATGCCGAAATATGGACCGCTAATGCAGAGGGTGCAATACACGATACCTTTATGCATCTTGATGGCGTTATCGAGGCTACTGCTGCAGAAGTGCTCGGTGAATTGGTTCATGCTTTTGAGAAGCTCGGTACAATAGAGAGTAGCGAGTCGTTATCGCCATCGGCTATAGAGAGAAAGAATTATAGTGAAATGTGGCATCATGCCCTGCAACTCGCATCATCGTGCACACTTAACTATCAACCAAGATATTCTTCAACAGCCACTGTGAAATATCTGCACGAACAGCTTGAAGATATGATGTACGATTATAAGTTGCAATATGGCAATAGTTCTGCCATTCGTCTGGCTAATATCTATGCAGACGACTATGTATATTGCAATAGAGGGGTGAATGGTATCGAGGGGTCGCTCTCTACCGCAGCAGGTATGTCGGCAGCTACTGACGATATCGTATTCTGTGTATTGGGCGATTTGAGTTTCTTCTATGATCAGAATGCGCTGTGGAATCAGAATCTGAAAGGTAATCTGCGTGTAATCATACTCAATAATCACTGTGGTGGTATCTTCGGCAAGTTTGATGGCTTGCGTAAGAGCGCAGCTCGTGACCGTATGGTGATGGGATTCCATCATAGCGAAGCCAAGGGTATCTGTACCCAGAACGACTGTGGCTATCTGAAAGCTACCAATATGGAAGAGATGCAGCTCGGCATCGTACAGCTGCTCACCATGCAGACGAATCGCCCCGTAGTACTCGAAGTCTTTACGCAGGAAGATACAGATGTAGAAGCGCTCAAAGCGTATTTTAGCTTATAATTCCAACGGAGGCTACAGATAATAACATATATCTTTAATCAGAAATATAATAAAAAAATATACAATGAGAGAATGGAAAAAAATAGAGGGATTCGACTTTAAGGAAATCCTCTTTGAAGAGTACAATCACATTGCAAAAATTACGATCAATCGTCCTCGTTATCGTAATGCTTTCACCCCTCTGACAGTGAAAGAGATGAGCGATGCCTTCTTGTATTGTCGTGAGTGTCTTGATATTCGGGTAGTGCTGCTAACCGGTGCTGGTGACAAGGCTTTCTGTTCAGGTGGAGATATGCATGTAAAGGGCCGTGGCGGTTATGTAGGCAGCGATGGTGTGCCTCGTCTGAATGTACTTGATGTACAGATGCAGATTAGACGTTTGCCAAAGCCTGTTATCGCTATGGTTAACGGTTATGCTATCGGTGGAGGTCATGTGCTCCACGTGGTTTGCGACCTGACTATTGCAAGCGAGAATGCTATCTTTGGCCAGACGGGTCCTAAGGTAGGTAGTTTTGATGCCGGTTTGGGAGCTTCTTATCTGGCTCGCTTAGTTGGACAGAAAAAGGCTCGCGAGATATGGTATCTATGCAAGCAATACTCGGCAAAAGAAGCTGAGCAGATGGGTATGGTGAATAAAGTAGTACCATTTGACAAACTTGAGGATGAATGTGTAGAGTGGGCTGAAACCATGATGGAACGCTCACCGTTGGCTCTCCGTATGATGAAAGCTGGCTTTAATGCTGAACTTGATGGTCAGGCTGGTATCCAAGAATTGGCAGGTGATGCTACCTTATTATATTACACCATGGATGAGGCTCAAGAGGGTGGACGTGCATTCCTGGAGAAACGTAAACCAGACTTTGATAAATATCCTAAATTCCCATAAATATTAATTATTCGTTTTCGAGAATATGGGAAAATTTCATATTGATATAACCGATAGGGTGCTCCATTTCAAGCATCCTGCCGGTACTTCTCGTGGCGTCTATACTACTCGCCATAGTTATTTTCTTACCCTTACATCTGATAGCAAACCGGGGGTAAAGGGTATAGGTGAATGTGCGACATTACCCGATTTGAGTTGCGATACACTGGGATCGGATTATGCCTATGTGCGTACACTCCGTTCACTTTGTGACCTTTTTTGCGCTACGGGTCAGATTAATTATGATATGTGGCGTCCTTATCCAAGTATGCTCTTCGGTTTAGAAACAGCACTGGCTCAGTGGAATGCGAATGGTTCAAGCCAACTCTTTGATACTCCTTTTGGAAGAGGTGAAGAGGGTATTACAATAAATGGTTTGGTGTGGATGGGCAGTTTTGATGAAATGTATGCCCGTTTACAAGAAAAACTTGATAAAGGCTTTCGATGTGTTAAGTTGAAAATCGGTGCTATTGATTTTGATCAGGAACTCGATTTGATTAAGCATATTCGTGCGTGTTTCAGCAAGGAGCAAGTGGAACTGCGTGTCGATGCTAATGGCGGTTTTACCCCTGAAAATGCGATGAGTCGTCTGCATGCACTTGCTAAATATGATATTCATAGTATAGAACAGCCGATAAAACAACATCAATGGCGTAAAATGGCTCAGATTTGTGCAGCCAGTCCTATCCCTGTAGCTCTTGACGAGGAGTTGATAGGTGTCAATATGCCGGGGATGAAGGCTGAAATGCTTGATACGATCCGTCCACAGTATATTATTCTGAAACCAAGTTTGCATGGAGCTATGTTTGGCAGTGAAGAATGGATTCGTTTGGCCACAGAACGGGGCATCGGCAGTTGGATAACGAGTGCTCTTGAAAGTAATATTGGCTTGAATGCCATAGCACATTTTTGTGCTAAGACGTATGGGCCAGCTGTTACTATGCCACAAGGGTTAGGTACGGGACAACTATTTACTGATAATATAGATATGCCACTGCACATAGAAGGAGATCAGTTGTGGTATCGTGAATAAAAATCATCGGGATTTATCCGAAATATAGCAATGACGTTAGAAGATTTTTTGAAAGAGTGGTATGCTCCCGAGGATGTGCTTTTGGTACATACTTCGGGTTCGACGGGAAAACCTAAACCCATGTATGTGGAAAAGCAAAAAATGCTGAATTCTGCTCGTATCACTTGTAACTTTCTAGGACTTCAAAAGGGGGATAGAGCACTTTTGTGTATGCCGCTTGACTATATTGCCGGAAAAATGGTTGTGGTACGAAGTATTGAACGTAAACTGCAACTGATTTCGGTTCGTCCCAGTGGGCATCCTTTAGCTTCGCTTTCTGAAGAAGACCAGGAAAAGCCTATTGATTTTGCAGCAATGGTACCGATGCAAGTGTATAACTCCTTGCAAGTAGATGAGGAAAGAGCTAAACTTCGTGAAATACGTCATCTGATTATCGGAGGTGGTGCTATTGATGAGGCTTTACAAGCAGAATTGTCCGATTTCCCGAATGCTGTATGGAGTACCTATGGTATGACCGAAACACTGTCGCATATAGCCCTTCGAAGACTAAATGGGTCGGAAGCAAGTGATTGGTATCGTCCGTTTGAGTCTGTACATGTACGTACGAATGCTGATGGATGTCTGGTGATAGATGCGCCACAAGTGCATGCAGGTGAGTTGGAAACACATGATCGGGTGGAATTGAGGACGTGTGATGGTCATACTGAGTTCAGAATATTGGGACGAATAGATAATGTCATCGATTCGGGAGGCATAAAAATTCAGATAGAAGAGGTGGAAAGTAAGTTAGCTCCACATCTTGTTCAGCCTTATATCATCACAAAGAAGACTGACGAGAAATTTGGAGAGATCGTGGTGCTCTTGACGGAAGATACGGATATAGAGCATGTAAAGACCGTATGCGAAGCCGTTTTGCCTAAATATTGGCAGCCTCGCCTTTATAGGCATATCCATAAAGTGCCATTGACAGAAACGGGAAAGCCTGCTAGAGGTGAAGCACTTCGTTTCGTGAAAGGCTTATGATCCATATATTTGGTGTTAATAGCATTTTTCTTATGGTAAAACTCCGCCGTAGTAACATTATCTGATACAGATATATTACATCATTATTAATAAGCTCTGATAACAGGTCTTAAAGCGAGAATCTAGTGTATATTCGGTTGAAGTTCTCCTTTATAACATGCAAAAAGGAAGTTAAGAACTAAACTTGTTTGGTTAAAAACAAGATAAAAAGTTCTTAACTCCCTTGGTATGATGAAATCAAAATATTGCAATATTAGCCTTCTCTAAAAAAATCAAGACATTCTTTGATTTCTTCAGTGGTAGCAGTTTGGTTAATCTTAATATCCCCAATATTACCAAGAAGAGTGAAATTAATAGTTCCTGCAGTGTTCTTCTTATCATGAGTCATTAATTCGATAAGTTCATCATAATCATCACACGTAATATTTATAGAACCGAAATTATCTTGGATAAAGGAAACCGTTTGACGCATCTTATCTGTAGGGAACCCAGTCTTCATGCAGCTCATATAGAGTTCACAAATCAAACCATAAGCGACAGCATATCCATGCAGTATAGGTGTACGCTTCATGCAGAAGCTTTCGAAAGCATGTCCGAACGTATGTCCTAAGTTGAGAGCCTTGCGAATGCCCTTTTCATGCGGATCTTGTTTTACTATATGCTCTTTTACATTGACAGATTCAGCAACCATACGCTGCAAAGTGTCTAACTCTGGGTGTTGCAGATCAAAATTGACCAGATCTGCCCACATCTTATTGGTACTGATAAGACCATGTTTCAGCATCTCTGCATAGCCAGAACAAATATTTTCCTGATCTAAAGTCTTGAGAAATGTTGTATTAAGAATAACGAATTTAGAATCATTAAATACACCAATTTCATTCTTGAGACCATTAAAGTTGATACCAGTCTTGCCACCGACCGAAGCATCTACCATGGCCAGCAGAGTAGTAGGTATATTGATAAAGTCTATGCCTCGTTTGAATGTGGATGCTGCGAAACCACCTAAGTCAGTAACCATACCTCCACCAAGATTAATCATGCAAGAGTGACGAGTTGCACCTTGTTGGCCTAATGCTTCCCAAACGCTCATCACAGATTCAATGGTTTTGTGATTATCAGAAGCTGGAATAGTAATCAGTTTTGCTTTCTTCAGGCTGAAGAATTTATTGATTACAGGCCAGCATAGTTCTTCTGTTGTCTTATCAGTTAAGACAAAGATTTTATCGTGCTCGCATTCAGAAATAGCTGCAGCAAGCTCTTCTTTTAAATTCTTCGATATGATTACCCTCTGTTCCATATTACTAACGTATTTAAGATTTTTGCGAATATCAGTTTGTTATTGTTATTTCGCTCTTTGTGCAAATATACTTGAAAAGCTGCAAATTTCAAAGATTTTTGACATAAAATCTATCAAATCGCTAATTTTTTACTTTTCTTTTAAACCTATTCTGTTTTTTAGCGTCTTATAATTGTGCAGTGTAGCACATAGCAATAAGAAACTAAAGATTTATTATTAATAACAATGAAAAAGCATCTACTCGTGTTATTGATGCTGATAGTATCAACAACAACCTTTGCTCAAACTAGACTGATATCAGGTGAGATTTTTGACAAATCAACGCAGGACCCTATTATGCAGGCTACTGTGCAATTATTGAAGAAAGATAGTACCTTTATTATAGGAGCCATATCCAATGAGGATGGTCTCTTTACCATTACTGCCCCTGATAATGGTGATTATCTCCTTAAAATTTCTAGTATCGGTTATAAGTCACTTGTTCGTAAAATTAAAGTGGTAGACGATAAAAACTTATCCATGGGAAAAATTCCTATGACGGGTGATTCGCATATGCTTAAAGGCGTAACGGTAACGGGTCAGGCTGCTAAAGTGGTACTCAAGGAGGATACTTTTGTTTATAATTCTTCGGCGTATCGTACTCCTGAAGGTTCTACGGTAGAAGAATTGGTGAAACGTCTTCCTGGTGCAGAGGTAAGCGATGATGGTACCATCACCATTAATGGTAAAACGGTAAAAAAGATATTGGTAGATGGTAAGGAATTTATGACCGGTGATACAAAGACTGCCCTTAAGAATCTGCCAACTTCTATCGTTGATAAAATTAAGGCTTATGATGAAAAAAGTGATTTGGCCCGTATCACAGGTATTGATGATGGCGAAGAGTCTACGGTGCTCGACTTCGGTATGAAGAAGGGTATGAACAAGGGTATGATATCAAATATAGATTTGTCTCTGGGTACAGACAGTCGCTATTCTGAAAAATTAATGGCAGGTATTTTCCAGGATAATAATCGGTTCATGCTTTTCGGAAGTGCCAATAATGTAAATGATATGGGTTTCCCAGGTGGTGGAGGCCGTGGTCGTTTTGGTAGTGGTCGAGATGGTTTAACAGCAACCAAGATGATAGGTGCGAACTATAATTATGAACTGAAAAATAAGTTGAAGCTTGATGCCAGTTTAAGATGGAACCACTCTGATGGCGATGCTTATACAAAGTCTGCTATTGAAAATTTCGTAGGTTCTTCTGCTTATGAGAATAAAATTGCTCAGAATTACACGCGTAGTAATAGCTGGAATGGTAATATGCGATTGGAGTGGAAACCAGACTCGATGACTAATATCATGTTCCGACCATCGTTTAGTTGGTCTACAAGTGATAGTAGAAGTCATTCTTTCTCAGCTGCTTTTCTTTCTAATCCATACCTTAAAGTAGCTGATCCTCTTTCTACTGAGAGCATTATTAGTCTGGCTAAGGATAGTGCTATCGTTAATACACAAGAGGATAACTCTATCTCTTACTCTAAGACTAATAATGTTAAGGGAATGCTGCAGTACAACCGTAAACTTAATAACATGGGGCGTAACTTTACGTTGCGTGCAGATGCAAGTTATGGCAAGACTGACAGTGAAAGCCTTTCTACAAATGCTGCTCATTTATATTTAATACAGGCAGCAGACGGTTTAGACTCTACCTACCAGACCAATCGATATAATGTAACACCTTCCAAAAATTATAGTTATTCGCTCCAAGCTACTTATAGCGAGCCATTATGGCGTGCCACTTTCTTACAGTTTAGTTATAAGTTTACTTATAATCTTAGCAAGAGTGATCGTTCTACCTATGATTTTAGTAATTTGGGCGAAAATTTCTTTGCCGATGTAACTCCAGCGTATCGTGGATGGGATAGTTACTTGTCTAAGTTGGCTAATCCTTATACCAGTTACTTGGATGACGAGTTAAGTCGTTCTGCTGAGTATAAGAATTATATTCACGAGATTAATGTGATGATGCGTTTGATCCGTCAGAAATATCAACTCAATTTTGGTGTGATGGTTCAGCCTCAGTCTACTAAGTTTACTCAAGATTATCAAGGAGTACATGTAGATACGGTACGTACAGTTACTAATTTCTCACCAACTTTTGATTTCCGTTATCGTTTCTCTAAGGTAAGTAATCTGCGCATTAATTATCGTGGAACTACCTCACAACCAAGCATGACCGACCTGCTCGATATTACTGATGATAGTAATCCTCTTAATATCACAAAAGGTAATCCTGGTTTGAAGCCATCATTCACCAATAAATTCCGTCTGTTCTATAATAATTATATTCAGGCACATCAGCGTGCAATAATGGCTAATGTGAACTTTAGTACCACCCGTAACAGTATAAGCAGTAAGGTAACTTATGATGCACTCACTGGAGGTAGAACAACTCAGCCTGAGAATATTAATGGTAACTGGGATGCAAATGGTGTGTTTATGTTTAACACAGCCATAGACTCTACTGGTTTCTGGAATGTGAATACATTTACGAATGTAGGCTATAATAATTATGTAGGCTATTTGACCTTGGATCAGACCAGTGATTCTCAAAAGAATACTACACGTACACTTACACTCAATGAGCGTTTAGCGGGAAGTTATCGTAATGAATGGCTCGAAATAGAGCTTGATGGTTCTGTTAGGTATACCCATGCACGTAACAAGCTGCAGAGTAGTAGTGATCTCGATACTTGGCAGTTTGCTTATGGAGCTACTGTAAACATTACCTTGCCTTGGGGAATGAGTCTTTCTACAGATCTTCATGAGAATAGTCGTAGAGGTTATGATGATGCTTCTATGAATACGAACGAATTGGTTTGGAATGCACAGTTAGCCCAGAGTTTCCTCAAGGGTAAACCTTTATCGGTGACATTGCAGTTCTATGATATTTTAAAACAGCAAAGTAATTTAAGTCGTACGATTAATGCTACTCGCAGATCGGATGTAGAATATAATAGTATCAATAGTTATGCGATGCTCCATGTCATCTACAGAATGAATCTTTTTGGTTCTAAAGAAGCAAGAAATGCCATGAATAGAGGTGAAAGAGAAGGTAGACCAGATTTTGGTGATAAAAACTTCCAAGGTGGTCGCCCACGTGGTAACTTTGGTGGAAATGGTGGCGGCGGTTTCGGCGGTCCGAGATAAAGTCTGATGCAATAATAAAGCGTTTATTATATATTTAAATTTTAGTAAGGTATGTAAAAAGGGGGAAATAATCAATATGATATTTCCCCCTTAATGATATGATGCTACATTGAGAATTAGTCTTCATCGTCATCTTCATCGTCATCCCAACCAAACATGACAGGGTCGACAAAGGCATCGATAGCACGACGGTCTTTTTTGGTTGGACGTCCTGTACCTCTGGCACGGTCAATAAAACCGCTGATTCGACTCATTTCAAGTAATTCATACTGTTTTGGATCAGTAACGTTCTCATATACATTGATGAGCAGTTTGGCACCTACACGCTTTTCAATACAATCTAAAACACGAAAAGAATAGGTAATAGGTGGTTTCTTTACATGAATAATTTCACCACGTTTAATCATGTGACTTGGTTTTACATTGCTTCCATTAATGGTAACACGACTATTTTTACAAGCATCGGCAGCAATAGATCGCGTCTTGAAAATGCGAGCTGCCCATAGCCATTTGTCTATTCTTGCTGTATCTGCCATAACTGAATATATTAATTACTTCTTTCCAAGTTTGTTGAATTGGTTCATTGTGTTGTCAATACCACTGAGAACGAAACTCTTGATGATTTCGCCACCAAGGTCAATAGCTGGCTGTAGCAGCTTCATATCATCCTCACTGTAGTGTCCAAGCACCCAGTCTACTTGTCTGCCACGTGGATAGTCGTTGCCGATACCCATACGTAAGCGTGCATAGTTTTGACCGATAAGCTGTTGAATATGTCCCAGTCCGTTATGCCCACCATTGCTGCCACTAGCTTTTAAGCGGAAAGCACCTAGAGGGAGAGCTACATCGTCACTGATAACGAGTAGATGGCTTTGGTCGATATTCTCTTTGTTAAGCCAGTAGCGAACGGCATTACCACTAAGGTTCATAAATGTTGTAGGCTTCAGAAGAAAGACTTTGCGTCCTTTAATAGAAGTCTCAGCAACAAACCCATATCGCTTATCCTCAAAAACAATATTGGACGCTTTTGCAAAAGCGTCCAATACCATGAAACCTGTATTATGGCGGGTATCCTCATATTCGCTACCAGGATTACCCAAACCACAAATTAAATATTTGTCCATTCAGAACAGTTCGAATTATTCTTCTTCAGACTGAGTAGCCTGTGCAGCAGCACGAGTCATCTTGATAGAGCAAACTACAACTTCCTTAGGAGTAGCGAGCTCAAGACCCTCGAATGAAAGTTCACCTACCTTAATGCTCTTACCAATCTTCAAAGCAGTAACGTCGATATCGAGATGCTCTGGAATCTGCTGGTATGGAGCAGTAACGTTGATCTTACGGATAGAAAGGTTCATACGACCACCATCGCGTACACCCTGTGCAAGACCGTTCAACTTAACTGGGATACCAATTGTAATAGGCTTCTGATCGTTAACCTCGTAGAAGTCTACGTGCAATGGAGCGTCTGTTGTAGGGTGGAACTGAATCTCCTTCATGATAGCTGTGTGGCTCTCACCGTCGATAATCAAGTTGATTACATATACGTGAGGAGTGTAGATAATCTTACGGAGTTCCTTAAAAGATACAGCGAAAGAGAAAGCTACTGGAGCACCATTCTCATCTTTCTTCTCACCATACAAGTTACAAGGAACGAAACCTTCCTTACGCAATGCCTTAGAAGCTTTCTTACCAAGGTTCTCTCGCTTCTGACCTGTTACATCAATTTCTTTCATAATGTGTTACTCTAAATTAAGTTTAATAATACCGCCTTAATTCGCCATCACACGGATAAGCTCAAAAAAGCTGTGCAAAGGTATACATTTTTTGTGATTCTAACAAATATTCTGGATAAAAACTATAATTTACTGCTTGTTTTCTTGCATATATAGGATAAATACATTACTTTTGCATCGTAATATTACACATTAACAATAAAAAAGTAATCCAAAAATTATTAGAGAATGATTAATAGGGAACTTATAAGAATTAAGATAGTCCAGTTAACCTACGCATACTATCAAAACGGCAACAATAATATGGATAACGCCGAGAAAGAACTGCTTTTCAGTCTTTCTAAGTCATATGATTTGTATAACAATCTCCTCTCTCTTATCGTAGCCATTACTAAAGAAGCTCGTCATCGTGTAGATGTAAATACTGCCCGTGCTCAGCGTGAGGGTACACCTGTACCTTCTGCAAAATTCGCTTACAATAAATTTGCTGTTCAGCTTGAAGAAAACAAGATGCTGAATGAATTTATTGAAAACAAAAAGCAGAATTGGGATGAAGATATAGAATTCGTTCGTCGACTACTCAGTCAAATTGAGCAGAGCGAAGATTATATTACATATATGAATGCCGGTGATTCAGATTACGATACCGATCGTGAATTGTGGCGTAGACTTTATAAACTCTTTATTCAGCGTAATGATGAGCTGGATGGTATTCTTGAAGAGAAAAGCTTATATTGGAATGATGATAAGGAAATCGTAGATACTTTTGTCATCAAAACTATTAAGCGCTTTGAACAGGCTAATAAGGCTGATCAGGAATTGCTTCCAGAATATAAGGATGAAGAGGATCTTGATTTCGCTCGTAAGCTTTTCCGTTCTACCATTCTCAATGCCGACCAATATCAACGTTATATGAGTGATGCTAGTCGTAACTGGGATTTTAGTCGTCTGGCTTACATGGATGTTGTGATTATGCAGATTGCTATAGCAGAACTTTGTACATTCCCTAATATACCTGCATCAGTTACAATCAACGAGTATGTAAATCTTGCTAAATTATATAGTACTCCTCATAGTGGAAGTTATGTAAACGGTATGCTTGATGGTATAGCTCGTTTCTTGAATGATGAAGGAATCATTGCTAAGCCAATGCCAGAGCGCTCACAGCGTCCTCGACAGGATCATCCTCAGCGCCCACAGCGTCAGCAGCGTCCACAACAGCAGCGTAGTCCTCGTCCTACATTCCGTAGACGTCGTGAGTATTAATTTTTGGAAATAGACAATAAAAAATTTAACGATAATACATATATGATGAACATGATTTTAGCAGCTCAGGCTGCAGCTGGTGGTAATAACTACAGCTTCCTTATTATGATGATAGCTGTATTTGCATTGATGTGGTTCTTTTTTATCCGTCCACAGCAGAAACAGCAGAAGAAAATTCGTCAGTTTCAGAATTCTCTTCAGGAAGGTACAAAAGTAGTCATTGGTGGTGGTATCTATGGCACCGTGAAACATATTGATGATTCTAGTAATAAAGTAAGCGTAGAAATTGCTCGTGGCGTGGTAGTGGAAGTAGAGCGTTCTTACGTTTTTGCTGATGCTCGTCAGCAACAGCCTAATGCTTAAACGAATATTATATATTTTCAGAAACTTTCTATTCGGAACAGCCAATAGAGAGTTTCTGATTTTTTTGTTCTTTCTTGCATTGAGTGGAGCCTTTTGGCTAACGATTTCGCTTAATGACACCTATGAACAAGATGTTGCTGTGCCTGTACGTTTAGTGGGGGTTCCTCGTCAGGTTGTAATCACGGATGATTTGCCGGATACTATAAAGGTAACGGTTCGTGATAAGGGTTTTACGATGCTGACTTATTTGTATGGTAATGAGATTCGTCCTATTCAGTTCAAGTATTCTAGCTATGCGAATGAGCAGACCATGAGGGGTGTCGTTCCTGTGGCAGATTTGCAAAAGGCACTTTATGCGCAACTGTATAGCTCGAGTAAGATTGTTGCAATTAAGACAGATGGATTAGAATTCGGATTCAATTATGGTCAACATAAGAGAGTGCCAATCCGTTTGTATGGTGATATCAAGTTTAATCGTTCGTTTTATTTGGCGCATAGTAGATTCTGGCCGGAATATGTCACGGTGTATGGTTCGAAAAAGCAACTTGACAGTATCCAGTATGTTACTACACAGTATATTAAGATGTCTAATCTTGAAGATACAGTATATCAGATTGTGAACTTGAAAAAGATTAGGGGAGTCAAGATTAAGCCAATGCAGGTAAAAGTAGGCCTTTATCCTGATATCATGACAGAAGAGTCTATGGATGTCAAGATAGAAGCGATTAATATGCCGGAAGGTAAAATGCTTCGCACATTCCCTTCTAAAGTCAAAGTCAGTTTCGTAGTAGGGGCTAGTCAATATAGAAATATACATCCAGAAGACTTTAAAGTTGTCGCTGATTACAACGATTTTGGAAATACCCCTTCTGATAAGTGTACTATTTATATTAAAAAGGCTCCGAAGTATATTAGACATTTGCGTCTGTCAATTGATCAAGTGGATTATCTAATAGAAGAAAACGGATGAAAATAGCAATAACGGGTGGCATTGGTTCTGGCAAATCTGTGATCTGTCAGCGATTAGCTAAAAGAGGTATACAGGTATACGATTGCGATTCTGCTGCCAAGCGGTTGATGCGTACAGATACTCTTTTGCAAAAGCAGCTGTGTGAATTAGTAGGTGACGACTGCTATAAGGATGGAGTGTTGCAGAAGAAAATCTTAGCTCAATTTCTTTTGGAGAGTGAAGCTAATAAACAGGCCATAAACGAAATCGTACATCCTGCAGTAGCTCGTGATTTTGAAAATAGTGGATATGATTGGATAGAAAGTGCTATTCTTTTCGAATCTCAGTTTCAGAAGCGTACTCATATAGATAAGGTTGTATGTGTAGTTGCACCTATAGACCTCAGGATAAAGCGCATTATGGTTCGTGATAACATCTCACGAGAGAAAGCGCAGGCATGGATTGATACACAGATACCTCAGGATGAGGTAAAACAAAGAAGTAATTATGTACTTGTATCTGGGCAAGAGGATATAGAACAGCAGATAGATGCCATGCTGGATAAGATGAAGGCAGATGGTGTATGCTATTCCAAGGGTCCGGAGCAACAAATAGAATAAACATAAAAATAAAGTAATAGAAATGGAAACAATTTTAGCAATTGCAGGTAAACCAGGTCTTTATAAACTGGTAAGTCGTGGTAAGATGAATCTTATCGTTGAAGCTATCGACGCTACACATAAGCGTATGCCAGCTTTCGCGTCTGATCGTGTAACAAGTCTCGCAGACATCGCTATGTATACAGACGAGGAAGATATCGCATTATGGCAGGTATTCGAGAACGCATGTAAGAAAGAGGGTGGTAAGCCAGCTTCTATTAACTATAAGAAGGTAAGCAGCAAGGAACTTCGCGACTATTTCGCAGAAGTATTGCCAAACTTTGATCAGGATCGCGTTCACGATAGTGATATTAAGAAATTCTTGCAGTGGTACAATATCCTCGTTAACAATGGCATTACAAATTTTAAGGAGATAATGGCTCCTACAGAGGGTGACAATGTTGACGATCGTCTTGAGAACAGTGCTGAATAAGTCGTGCCTAAACTGAGACATCATTTACTGGCAGCTCTTGTTGTTTTTATTTGGGGAGTTACCTTTGTAAATAGCAAGGTGCTGTTGCAGCATGGATTGGAAGCGCATGAGATTTTTACTCTTCGCTTCCTTTTTGCTTATATTTGCATTTGGTTTATTTCGCCACGTCGTATTTGGGCTGATACTTGGAAAGAAGAGTTACAATTCTTCTTGTTGGGTATAACGGGTGGTTCTTTGTATTTTGTTACAGAGAATTTGGCAGTTAAGATAGATTATGTTAATAATGTATCTTTTATCGTCTGTACGGCTCCTTTGCTCACAACTATTCTAGCCATTCTGTTTCTCAAGGATGTGCATGCCACTCGTCCATTAATATCTGGATCTGTTATTGCTACATTAGGAGTGGCTTTGGTTGTTTTTAATGGGCATTTTATTTTGAAACTGCATCCGCTTGGTGATTTGCTGGCGTTTTTAGCAGCATTATGTTGGGCGATATACAGTATTCAGTTGCGGTGCATTGGCAGAAAATATGGGGCCATATTTATTACACGCAAAGTGTTTTTCTATGGTTTGTTAACCATACTTCCCATGTTTATATTTCAACCTTGGTCGTTCTCTTTACGAGTACTTCTACAGCCTGTTGTATGGGGAAATTTACTTTTTTTAGGTGTAGTGGCAAGTTTCAGTTGTTTTCTGCTCTGGAGTTGGGTAAGTAAAAAATTGGGAGCCTTGGTAGCAAGTAATTATATTTATCTGAATCCGGTGAGTACAGTTGTAGCTTCTGCCTTAGTACTTGATGAGCCGATGACCTGGTTAGCATATTTAGGATCAGCGTTGATTCTTATAGGTGTTTATTTTTCTAATAAGTAATAATAAAAGATAGCGTATCTATGAATACCTTATTATTAAGTTTTGCCACTAGCATAACATGGCTTAATGTCATATTGCTGATTGCAGGAGTTGTAATCGTTCTTAAAGGTGCAGATTGGCTTACGGATGGAGCTGTTGGTATAGCTGAAAAAATGGGTATACCTCAGTTGGTGATTGGTCTAACGATTGTGGCTATGGGAACCTCTATGCCGGAATTGTGCGTCAGTTTGGTATCAGCACTCAAAAATACACCAGATCTTGCCGTTGGTAATGTGGTTGGTTCTAATACATTTAACACACTTTTAATAGGAGGTTGTGCAGCAATGGTGGCTCCGATAACCGTGCTTCATTCTACGGTGAAGAAGGATATCCCATTTACATTTATTGCTTCTATGTTTCTGTTTATTATGTGCGTAGATGGAAAAATATCTCGTTTGGATGCAGCTATTTTGCTCATCTTTTTCATTCTCTTTATGGTATTAACCTTGCGTACAGCAAAACAGACACCATCAGATGTTGAATTATCAGACAAAAAGCCAATAGCTACAGGTAAGGCGATACTTTTGCTAATTATAGGTATGGCAGGGTTAGTGTTGGGTAGTAATGTATTTGTAGATAATGCTTCTTTTGTTGCAGCTCAACTTGGTGTAAGCGATGCTATAATTGGTTTAACCATTGTAGCTGGAGGAACCTCAATGCCTGAACTTGCTACAAGTATTGTTTCAGCTCGTAAGGGTGACAGTGGTATTGCCATTGGTAATGTGTTGGGTAGTAATGTATTTAATATTCTAATGATATTGGGTGTTACTGGCATTATTTCACCGATGACGATTCAAGGTATTACCACACTTGACCTTTCTATGCTCATTATCAGCATGACCATGTTTTGGTTGTTCTCGTTTACAAAGTATCGGGTAGAGCGATGGGAGGGGCTTGTTCTTTCACTTACTTATATAGGATATTTGAGCTATCTGATCATTAACTTATAATTTATCTTTCTGTTTGAAGATAAGTCAATAATAAAGGGAGAAATTGAAATGTCATTTTCAGTTTCTCCCTATATTATTGGTAGTATTCAGAATATGATTTGTCTTTTGAATAGTGCAATAAAGTAGCAACAAATATATCTGTTATTATTTTCCAAAGGTTTCGTCCATGAAAGTGTAGAATGCTGGATCTTCGCCAACTATAGTCTTAACAATCTTTCCGTCAGGTCCCACGAGAATTTTGGTAGGGAAGCCTTGAATAGCATAATCACGGAGCACTTTGTTATCACTACTTCTTGGGTTATATACATGTAGCCAGTTTAGATTGTATTTCTCTACAGCAGCTTTCCACTTATCTTCCTTATCATTGCAGTCGATACCTAAGATTTCGAATTTGCCTTTGTATTTTTCGTAATATTCCTTCATTTTTGGCATACCCTTAATACACCAGATGCACCATGATCCCCAAAAGTCGAGAAGAACATATTTGCCACGTAGGTTAGAAAGTGATAAAGGTTTGCCATTGATATCGTTTAAAGTGAAATCAGGAGCAATAACTCCTGCAGCTTGTGCCTTTGCAGCAGCAGCTTCCGCTTCCTGTTGTGCTTTAATGCGCATCTTGTTTTGTGCAATGAGAGCTGTATAGTATTCTTTCATACGACCATTTTTTACTCGGTCTGAAAGCATAGTTACAGCATTGTCCATTTCCTCTGGAGTTAATAAATTAGGAATGATGGCAGCACTTGCTTCATAATCAGGATGCAACTTGATAAAGTTTTTAATTGCATCGGAATACTTCTGATTGTCCTCTGTTTTCATGGCTTCTTCCATCATCAAGTCAGCCTCATGATACTGACTGTAAAACTTAGAACCATTTACATCAAAACGGCTGGCGATGTCTCCTTTAAGTTCCATTTTCTCATTAGGAACAGCAATCATCGTGAAAGCATTTCTGTTTTCGCCGCGAAGAGCACCACTATTTGCAAACATGATGTCTGTTGGCTTTTGGAGGTTAAGAGTAAACGCAAATTTGTTATTCTTTACCAAAACGGTATCGATAGGCTTGTTTTGATTGTTGAGGATGATGATAGTATCACCCATACCTTTCATTTCACCCTTAACTTGGAGTTTCCCAGATTGTGCATTTACTGCTTGAGCAGAAAGCAATAGAGTTAAGCCGAATAAAATCTTTTTCATTTTATTTCTTCTTTATATTTGTGTTTCTGTTTAAAATATTGTTCCCTTCTAAATACTTAGAAATGTTCGCATTTTATTTAAATTATCTTGCAAAGATACAAGATTTTTAGTAAAGTACTACTTGTTTTGAAAAAAATGTGTAATTTTGCAGTCCAATTTAAACACGACTAGTGGATAGAATTTATCGAGTGCTTGGTCAACCTCGTAAAAAACAAGAACAATGGAACAAAAACGTAAAATGGTGAGTGTACTATTTATGCTTTTCAGTATACTCTTTTGTGTATGTTTGATAACAGCAAACGTACTCGAAACAAAGCAAATTCAAGTAGGTGCTATTAGTTTGACAGGAGGACTGATAGTTTTCCCTGTTTCGTACATTATTAATGATTGCGTATGTGAAGTTTGGGGGTATCGTAAGGCTCGTCTTCTTATATGGGTGGGTTTTCTTATGAACTTTTTCTTTGTCTCATTGGGTGCCCTTTGTGACTGGATTCCTGGCGCTTCATATTGGACTAATGATGCAGGTTTTCATGCTATATTCGGGTTGGCACCTCGCATTGCAGCAGCTTCGTTTATAGCTTTTTTGGTAGGTAGTTTCGTTAATGCGTATGTCATGAGTCGTATGAAGATACGCGATGGTGGACGTCATTTTTCAAGTCGTGCTATTTGGAGTACAGTATTGGGCGAAAGTGCAGACAGCTTGATATTTTTCCCGTTAGCATTGAGCGGAATAGTACCTACAGTAGAATTATTTAAACTTATGATCTGGCAGGTATTGCTTAAGACTGTTTACGAAATTATCGTATTGCCAATTACCATATGTGTGGTAAAAGCATTAAAAGATCATGAGGGTGAAGATGTCTATGATGAAGGCATTTCATACAACGTTTTGAAAATATTTAATTTATAAGCATTATGTCAAATAATCCTCAGAATCGTAAGGATGAAGGTCTGAAATCTTTAGGTGCGAAGACTCAGTATAGTCTTGATTATGCACCAGAAGTGCTTGAGACATTCCAAAATAAGCATCCGATGAATGACTATTGGGTGCAATTTAACTGTCCGGAGTTCACATCACTCTGTCCTATTACAGGTCAGCCTGATTTTGCGGAAATTCGTATTAGCTATATTCCTGCAGAAAAGATGGTTGAAAGTAAGAGTTTGAAACTCTATCTTTTTAGTTTCCGTAATCATGGTGATTTCCACGAAGACTGTGTTAACATCATCATGAAGGACTTAATCAAGTTGATGGAACCTAAGTATATAGAGGTAACTGGATATTTTACCCCTCGTGGTGGTATTAGTATTTATCCTTTTGCCAATTATGGATTACCAGGTACCAAATATGAAAAAATGGCAGAATTTCGCTTTATGAATCATAATATGAGCAAATGATTTTTTGCCATAAAAAAATGGAAATAGTTCTTTTGCTATTTCCATTTTTTATGTTTAAGTGTAAATATATTTATTGTAATTCCTGTTTTTGTCTTTCAGCTTGTTTGTTAACAGCAGCCTTAGCTTTCTCGTTTACGGTTTTAGCATCTTTACGATGGTATGAGAAAATCTCTTTATTCTTGGTAGAACGAATTGCAAGAGAATCATCATGTAAATATACGAATTCAAACGTGTCTCTCTTTTCTTTTTCGTTGTAAACAATGTTGTTGTATTCAACTCGGCCTTGTACCAAAATAAGCTTTCCATTGTAGGCATGCCACTCGGTATAGTGAGGTACTTCAGGATATTTTACAGGACTTTCTTCGTCATTACTACCATAAATTCGTCCGATAGCCTGAGCCTTGCTCTGGCGTGAAAGAGTAAATCCATATTCACGAGGTACAAGATAAGTCTCTTTAATAGAGTCTGGCATATTCTCAAACATCTCACGAATTTGTTTTCTGCTTATACCGCTGATATCCTTAAATACAGGTTTGACAGCGTGTGTCCATGTACCTTTAACTTGGTCAAGGTCGATAACCATGCGGGCAGAGTTCTTGCTGTCAGCTTGAGGAATAACACATATCCAGTCGCCAATACTAGGTGTACCAAATACTTGATGATTATTCATAGCCCAAACTATACGATATTTTATAGGATCTCCACCTTGGTTTGGTAGCAGTACGACAGCAGAGTCGTTAGTTCCCTCACATGCCAATCCATAGATAGCAGAGTCTCCCTTTGCATTTTGAGACATACTGATAGCCATTTTGTCATTACGAGGAACTCTTCTCTTCTTATTTTTGCACGAAGGTAGTAGGAAAAAAACCGCTAGAAGTACTATTAATAGTGTTTTAATTTTCATAACTTCTCTTTTTGCCCGCAAAGATAATGCAATATTTGTAAAAAATGAAGCTAACAATCGGATATTTGGAAATTTTTATCTAATTTTGCACGATGTGATGCCCAAAGGCATCTCTATTTAGGAAATAACTTTACTTTAGCAAAAAAGAAATATAACACATATAAAATGGCAAAGAAAATTCAGTTCAGTCTCGTTTACAGAGATATGTGGCAGAGTTCTGGTAAATTCCAGCCTCGCAAAGACCAATTAGAGCGTATTGCTCCTGTTATCATTGAAATGGGATGTTTTGCCCGTGTCGAGACTAATGGTGGAGCATTTGAACAAGTTAATCTTTTGGCTGGTGAAAATCCAAATGAAGCTGTTCGTGCATTCTGTAAGCCTTTTAATGAGGCCGGCATAAAGACACATATGTTGGATCGTGGTCTGAACGCATTGCGTATGTATCCTGTTCCAGACGATGTTCGTGCTTTGATGTACAAAGTAAAACATGCTCAGGGTACAAATATTACTCGTATTTTCGATGGTTTAAATGATGTTCGTAACATTATTCCATCTATCAAGTGGGCTAAAGAGGCAGGAATGACTCCACAGGCTACACTCTGTATTACAAATTCTCCAATCCATACCCTAGAATATTATTCTCATATTGCAGATCAGCTTATTGAAGCAGGTGCAGAAGAAATTTGTTTGAAGGATATGGCTGGTATTGGTCAGCCTGCTCTCTTGGGTAAGCTTACAAAGGCTATTAAAGACAAGTATCCTGAAATCATTATCGAGTATCATGGTCACTCAGGTCCAGGTCTTTCTATGGCTTCTATCCTTGAAGTATGTAAGAATGGTGCTGATGTTATAGATACTGCTATCGAGCCATTATCATGGGGTAAGGTTCACCCAGATGTTATCTCTGTTCAGAGCATGTTGAAAAATGCAGGCTTTGATGTACCAGAAATCAACATGGATGCTTACATGAGAGCTCGTGCTCTTACTCAAGAATTCATCGACGATTGGTTGGGTTATTTCATTAATCCTGGTAATAAGTTGATGTCTTCATTGTTGCTTACTTGTGGTCTTCCTGGTGGTATGATGGGTTCAATGATGGCCGATCTTACAGGAATGCGTACAACTATAAATAATGTACGTAAAAAGAAAGGTGAAGAAGAACTCTCTATGGATGCACTTCTGGTAAAACTCTTCGAAGAAGTAGCTTATGTTTGGCCACGTGTAGGTTATCCTCCATTGGTAACTCCGTTCTCTCAGTATGTTAAGAATATAGCACTTTTCAACCTTCTTACTTTGGAACAGGGTAAAGGTCGTTATGTTATGATGGACGATTCTGTTTGGGGTATGATTCTTGGTAAGAGTGGTAAGGTTCCTGGTGAAATTGCTCCAGAAATCAAGGAACTCGCTAAAGAAAAGGGTTATGAGTTTACAGATGTAGATCCACATACATTGCTCCCTAATGCACTTGATGATTTCAAGAAGGAAATGGACGAGAATGGTTGGGATTATGGTCAGGACAACGAGGAACTTTGGGAACTCGCAATGCATCCAGAGCAGTATCGTAACTATAAGAGTGGCCAGGCTAAGAAGAATATGCTTGCAGAACTCCAGAAGGCTAAAGATGCTAAACTGGGCGCTAAGGTAAGTGTAGAAGAAGCAACAGCTTTCAAGCATGCCGTAGCTGATCCTATCGTAGCACCTGTTAAAGGTCAGATCTTCTGGGAATTCCAGGGTGATGCAGAGGCTGCACCTGCAGTAGAACCATTCATCGGTAAGGAGTATAAGGAAGGCGAAGCTTTCTGTTATATCTTGACCTCATGGGGTGAGTTTGAAACAATTCCTGCTGCTATGGGTGGTAAGCTCGTAGAAATCAATGCTAAGCAAGGTGCAAAGATCCGTAAGGGTGATGTAATTGCTTACATACAGCGTGACAACGCAGAATAATGGATTATCAGAAAATAATCGATAAATATTATCCGGATGATAACGCTTTACGTTACATCCTACTAACGCACAGCACACTTGTTATGAAGCGTGCTGTGCGTATTTGTGATGCTCATCCAGAGTTACACATGGATCGTAACTTCATTATGGAGGCTGCAATGCTTCATGATATCGGTATTTGCCGATGTGATGCAGCTGGCATTCAGTGCTTAGGTACAGAACCTTATATTTGCCATGGCAGAATAGGGGCAGAGATGTTACGACAAGAGGGATTCCCTCGCCATGCACGTGTCTGTGAGCGTCATACGGGAGCTGGATTGTCCAAAGAAGATATCATCAGTCAAAATTTACCTTTACCTCACGAAGATTTCCTTCCTGAAACTTTAGAGGAGCAGGTGATTTGTTATGCTGATAAGTTTTATAGCAAAACTCATCCTGAGCGTGAAAAAAGCGTAGAACAGGCAGAAAGGAGTTTAGCTAAATTTGGTGATGAAGGCTTAAACCGTTTTAAGCAATGGGAAAAAATGTTTGAAAATTAAGCATAATCCCTACTTTTTACTAAATTTGCAATTCATGAGAAGGCATTCATTCATAGCGCTATTTTTATGTGTCGTGGTTCTAGTTATGGCTGGGACCTCGCAACAATTTTGGAAACGCAAGAAAAAAAATCTGTCTCCGCAGGAATCTGCAGAGCCTGTAGATAGCGTTGTGCATGACTCTTTGGGTAATGTGGCTGTTGATACCACAAAAATGGATTCGTTACAGAAGGCTATCGTCCGTTATAATAAGGCGATAGATGACTCCATTCGCCTTGACTCTATTAATCGGGCAAAGGCATCTGGTATTGATGCTCCTGTTAATTACGAGGCCCAAGACTCTTTGGTTTATGATGCTGCATCACAGACAGCTCATCTTTATGGTTCTTCTAAAGTAGGTTATCAAAGCTACAATTTGACATCCGATCGTATAAAAATGAGTATGGGCAGTGATCTGGTACATGCTGTAGGTACTCCTGATTCGACTGCAGAAGGTGGCGTCAAAGGAAAACCTGTATTTAAGATGGGGTCAGATCAGTATGATACGGATACGATAGCATTTAACTTTAAATCAAAGAAGGCATATATCGATAATGTATATACCGAGCAGCAGGATGGTTTCCTTCGAGGCGAAAAGTCTAAAAGAGACTCTACGGGTTTGATTTATCTCCAACATGGTAAATATACTACATGTGATAAAGATGATCCTGATTTCTATATTGCACTTTCACGAGCTCGTGTTCGTCCGGGTAAAGATGTTGTATTCGGTCCTGCTTACCTTGTAGTAGCAGATGTTCCTCTACCTTTTGCTATTCCTTACGGATTTTTCCCTTTTACCAAAAGTTATTCTTCTGGTTTTATCATGCCGACCTATGGTGATGAGAGTGATCGAGGATTTTATCTACGTGATGGTGGATACTATTTTGCCATTAATGATAAATGGGATTTGAAGTTGTTAGGTGAAATCTATACCAAGGGTAGTTGGGGAGTCAGTGCAGCCAGCAATTATCAGAAGCGTTATCGTTATTCTGGTAGTTTCCTTTTTAGTTATCAGGATACGAAGTCTGGAGAAAAAGGTATGCCTGATTTTTCAGAAACAACGAGTTTTAAGGTACAGTGGAGTCATCGCCAGGATTCTAAGGCAAATCCATATAGTAGTTTTTCTGCCAGTGTTAACTTTGCCACACAGAGTTATGAGCGCAACAACCTCTCTAGTTTGTACAATCCGCAGACTATGACTCAGAGTACTCGTACTTCCTCTGTAAGTTGGAGTACTAGTTTTTCTAGTTTGGGAATGACTTTAAGTTCTACGGCCAACTTATCTCAAAATATGCGAGATTCGTCGTTGTCTGTTACTTTACCCGATTTGAATATCAATGTTTCGCGTTTCTATCCATTCCGTCGTAAGGCTAAGGTAGGTGAGGAGCGTTGGTATGAGAAAATAGGTTTTACTTATAAGGGTCAGCTCAAAAATTCGATTGATACCAAGGAAGACCAATTCTTTAAATCTAATTTGATAAAGGATTGGCAAAATGGTATGAAGCATGATATTGGGGCTTCTGCAAGTTTTACAGCTTTGAAGTATATTAATATCAACCCAAGTTTCTCTTTCTCAGATCGTATGCAGACTAGCAAGATTACTCGTAGCTGGGATACTGCTAATCAGGAAGAACTGAGAGATACCACTTATGGTTTTTATAATATCTATGATTGGAGTTTAAGTGTTTCCGCTTCTACCAAGCTCTATGGTTTCTATATTCCTAGTCGCAAACTTTTTGGAGACAAGATACAGGCTATACGCCATGTCCTTTCTCCAACAGTTAGTTTTAGCTATGCACCTAATTTTGGTTCTTCACAGTATGGATATTATGACACTTATTTGAAGACCGATGCGAATGGTAATGTTTCTATAGTGCAGTATTCTCCTTATAATACAGGTGTTTGGAGCGTGCCAAGTAATAGTAAGACTGGTAGTATCAATGTTACACTTGGCAACAACATAGAGATGAAGGTGAAGTCTGATAAAGATTCTACTGGTTATAAGAAGTTAAGCATTATCGATGACCTGTCTTTGAGTATGGGTTATAATATGGCAGCTAAGGTTCGTCCATGGTCAGATTTAAGTGTCAACTTGCGATTGAAGTGGTGGAAGAATTATACATTCAATATGAATGCTGTTTTTGCTACTTATGCTTACGAGCTTGATGCTAATGGGAATCCTTATATTGGTACACATACTGAGTATAGCAAGGGCCGTTTTGGTCGTTTCCAAGGTATGAGCCAGAATATCTCCTATACATTGAATCCTGAAAAGATTAAGAAATTCTTTGGTGGTAGTGATGATGAGGAGGACGACAAGCCTAAAAAGGACGATGAAGGCATTGATACAGATATAGAGACGAATGTAGACAAAACAATGGTTGACGCTCAGCATGGAGCTAAAAAGAGTTCTACTGTAGCAGAGACCGATGATGATGGCTATATGGCGTTTTCTATGCCGTGGAGTCTTACTTTCAGTTATGGTATTACTCTTCGTGAAAATACAGCAGGTACCTTTAATAAGGAGTCAATGCGTTATCCATATAAGGTAAGTCAGACGCTGAACTTCAGTGGAAACATTCGTATCAGTGAGGGATGGAATATCAGTTTCTCTTCTGGTTATGATTTTGATTATCATAAGATTAGTATGACGACAGCCAGTCTTCAGCGCGATCTACACTGTTTCAATATGAGTTGTTCTGTAGTGCTTGCACCTTATACGAGTTATAACTTTAGTTTCCGTTGTAATGCCGCAACACTTACAGATGCTTTGAAATACGATAAGCGTAGTGGATATAGCAACGCAGTGCAGTGGTATTAATAATATAGATAACAACGTTCGTTAGATATAAATAAAGGCTTTGATTAATCAATCAAAGCCTTTAATTTTTCTTCTTCACCGACAACCCAAATAATATCGCCAATTTCAATTTTTCGATTAGGGTCTATCATAGTTAAGTTTTCCTGACCTTCTTCAGCTCCAACAACCATACAGTGGTATTTGTCACGAATGCCACTTTCCTTAAGCGTCTTGCCAGCCAGTGGACTGTTTTCTTTAATTATGAGTTGGCGTAATTTCATCTCGCGTTTTTCAATCTCAGGATCTTCAGGTATCAGTTCGTTTTCAATAGCTTCTCCAAATCGATGTAATTGTTCGTCATTACCAATTACTTGAAGAGTATCGCATGGAAAAATCACGGTATTGCCATTGGGTATATTCATTCTTAATCCTCCGCGGAGAATACTACTTAAGTGTACTCCAAACCTGTTTCTGAATTTTAGGTCCTTCAAAGAGCGTCCAACCCATGTGGATGCTTCGGGCACGTCAAACATACCGATATGGATATCACGATCGAGTAGGTGGCCCTCAAATAATGGTTTGCGTTTACCATGAACCTGTGCCTCGATATCTCGGCTTCGTAAGTTACGGATAAATATTCGTTCTATGCGAATACTTTGGCGTTTGAGTTGTTTCGACATAATCATCGATATGATGACACCAACACCAATGGTTACAATTAAAGCTCCACCAATATGTGTCATTTTGCCGAAGATATAGAAAACGAAACCTAATGCCATTGCAATTCTGAATACTATGGTAAAGATAAGAGGCAGACGATAGAACCTATTTTCTGTCCATAAGGCTTTAAACTCCTCGCTATGATTCTTTTTAATCATCATAGCTCGTAATGCAGGTGATATTAAGAGAACGGTAAGTATGGCGCAGAGTATGCTTCCAGGCCAGTAAGTGAGCACCCTTCGCAAGGCTGAGAGAGCAAAGTAATTCATGGCAAAGATACCAGCAATAGAAAGGATTAAGCATATAATCGTATTGCGTGTCATCGAAATGAGCAACTTCTTCCAGTTACTTTTTTCTCTTGTGGTATTTGTGTGACTTCTGGTAGCATTATGGTTCAGACTGCGGACCCATCGTTTAGGCAGCCTCTTTGCCAGCGCATTGTAGCATGGTTCTGCAGCTCGTATCATGTATGGTGTAGCAAAAGTAGTAATAACACTGACGGCTACAACTACCGGATAAAGAAACTTACTGATTACACCAAGAGAAAGACCAAGAGAAGCGATAATGAAAGCAAATTCACCGATTTGAGCCATCGAAAATCCACATCGCATAGCAGTCTTCAACGGTTGACCACCGAGCATGAAACCCATGGAACCCATTATGGCTTGTCCAGCGAGTATTGCTAAAACTAAAAGCATTATAGGCATAGCATAATCGACAAGTATATGCACATCTACCAACATGCCGACAGATACGAAGAAGATAGCACCAAAAAGATTTTTTACGGGTTCTACTACTTTAATAATTTTATCAGCCTCGATGGTTTCTGCAAGAATACTGCCCATCACAAAAGAACCAAATGCACTACTGAACCCCACGCTTGTCGATATGATCGCCATTAAACAGCAAAGTCCGAGTGAAACGATAAGCAGTGTTTCATTATTCATGATTTTACGCGTCTTGCGCAAAAATAAAGGAATTAAGTAAATGCCAATGAGAAACCATAATATTAAGAAGAATGCTATTTTGAGTATACTTCCTACCATCTGTCCACCATCAGGATTTTGTCCACTAGCAATAGCAGACAACATAACCATCATCACGATGGCAAGTATGTCTTCCAGAATAAGTACACTCATTACAAGTCCTGCAAATGATTGTTGCCTCAATCCTAAGTCACTGTAGGCTTTGTATATAATGGTCGTAGAACTCATAGCCATCATACCACCGAGAAATATACAGTCCATCTGTCGCCATCCGAAAGAATAGCCTACCCCCACACCAAGAGTCATCATGCAGAATACGATGGTAAGGGCAGAAATGACAGGCGACATACCCATCTTTAATATCTTTTTAAAAGAGAAGTCAAGTCCTAAAGAGAACAAGAGGAAGAGTACCCCAATATCAGCCCATATCTGGATATCTTCTTTATCAATAACCGACATGAGATAGGGCATCTGTGGCGATACGAGGAAGCCTGCAACGATATATCCCAAGACTAATGGCTGCTTAAGTTTCTTAAACAGAAGGGTAACTATGCCTGCGGCTGATAGAATAAGAGTGAGATCTTGTATTAGAGGTGGTATGTCTGCCATAATATTTAGGTTGTGATATTATGAATAAATAACTTAAGACGTCGTTTAGTGAGAAGCTCTCGGCAGGTGTTATTACCTGCCGAGGCATGTATAAGTATGTAGCCTACTGTATCAGCAGTAGAATATGATGACGAAATTAATCGTTGAAGGCTGCTGTTATTTCACAGATCTTCACAATAGTTTGTACAGCTTTCTCCATAACCTGAACACTGACAAACTCATATGGGCCATGGTAATTTACACCACCAGCGAAAATGTTAGGACAAGGTAGTCCCTTGAAACTGAGTTGTGCACCATCAGTACCACCACGAATCGGAGCGACACGAGGAGGAACGCCAGTTTCCTGCATAGCCTTGAGAACGATGTCAATGACATGCATGTTTGGTTCGATTTTCTCCTTCATATTGTAGTACTGGTCATGAAGTTCTACAGTACATGTACCCTGGCCATATTTCTCATTAAGCTTTTCAGCGCAATTAGCAATATACTTTTTGCGATCTTCGAATTTGTCACGATCGTGATCGCGTATAATGTAACTCAGCTGAGCCTCTTCGATAGACCCTTCCAAATGGAGAAGATGATAAAAACCTTCATAGCCTTCAGTGCACTCTGGCGTTTGGTCTGCAGGAATCATATTCTGAAATTCTACAGCCAAGCGGTTTGCGTTAATCATCTTGTCTTTAGCATAACCTGGGTGTACGCTTACGCCCTTAATGTGTATTTTAGCGCTTGCTGCATTAAAATTTTCATACTCTAAATCGCCAAGGTCGCCACCATCCATAGTGTATGCCCATTCGCAACCGAATTTTTCAACATCAAAATGATGAGCACCCATACCGATTTCCTCGTCAGGGTTAAATCCTACACGGATATCACCATGTTTTATTTCGTCGTGATCTCGCAGGTAACACATTGCCTGTATAATTTCTGCAATACCTGCTTTGTCATCAGCACCAAGAAGGGTAGTACCATCAGTCACGATGAGGTCCTCACCGATGTGCTCTTTAAGTTCAGGGAATTTTGCAGTAGAAGAAATGATACCTGGAGAAAGCTCGATGTCATTTCCGTCATAGTTTTTCACGATACGTGCCTTGATGTCCTTACCGCTACAATCAGGGCTAGTGTCATAATGAGAGATAAAACCTATTGTAGGAATATTTTTCTTGGTGTTTGCTTTAAGTGTGGCATAGATGTAACCCATCTCGTCCATCTCTACATCAGAGAATTTCTCGTCCTCTAATTCTTTTTTCAAGTACTTGGCGAACTCCAGTTGTTTCGCCGTGCTCGGGACACAGTCCGAATCTTCACTCGATTGAGTGTCGAATTTTGTGTAATTAATAAATCTTTCTGTTATTTCCATTTCTTATTTGAATAGAATTTTCTTACTTGCAAAAATAGCAAATTATTTTTTAATAGACAAAAATTATACCGGCCATTATTGTAGTTTATCTGACATGATTATCCTTAATTCTTGTTTTTTTTGTTATTTTTGTATCAAACAAAAAATATGTCTATGAAAAAGCCAGTTTGGATGGATAAAGAGAATTTATATCATATTATTTTTGGTACAGATACAAAATGTGGAAAAATATATGATGTTGCTTTAATGATTTTAATAACTCTCAGTATTCTTGTTACTTTTATAGAGAGTGTACCAAGTTTGGCTTTTGTGTTCAAGACCGTGCTCGAAGTACTTGAAGCACTCATGACTGTCGCCTTCACATTCGATTATGTAGCTCGTTTATATTGTGCTCGTAACCCCAAACAGTATGCTTTCAGTTTCTTTGGTATCATAGATTTTCTATCTACGATACCACCTTATCTTGTACTAATCTTTCCGTCGGCACGTTATATGATGTTGCTTCGTACGTTCCGCTTTATTCGTATTTTTCGTGTTTTCAAGCTCTTTACGTTTATCAATGAGGGTTATCTATTGTTGTCTTCTTTGCGTAGGAGTATGAATAAGATATTGGTTTATTTTATATTTGTTGTTATTTTGGTTATCTGTCTTGGCACCTTAATGTATATGGTCGAAGGCAATCGGCCAGGTACACAGTTTACGGATTTGGGTACATCAGTATATTATGCTATTGTAACGATGACGACAGTGGGGTATGGAGATATTACACCGGTAACTCCTTTAGGAAGACTCTTTTCAGCTTTTGTCATGCTTCTTGGCTATACGATTATCGCAATACCTACAGGAATTGTTACGGCTACTTTTGTCGATGAAACAAATCGTAAAGTGGAAAAAGGAAAGTGTCCTCGATGTGGAGGTAAAGTAGGGCAGAAAGATCGCTATTGTTCTCATTGTGGGGAGAAACTCTAATATTTCTTGATTTACCAACATTATGTGTTAACATTTTGATGCTTATCATGCGTTTCGATTTTTGTAATTCACTGATATATATTTCCCAAGAAGATCTCCTGTCCGCAATGTGGTTTTCTCTGACTATATCGTAGGAATTGCAACAATATATTTTAATACGAGTTTGAAGAACGTGAGGGTCGAACTATATGAGGACGGCGTGCTTGTCGATGTGGTTGAGCAGGAAAACGTGAATGTAGGTGAAATTCTCAATCTTATCTATGATAATGAGCATTCGAGCAAGTCTTTGAGAGTGTATTCGAGCAATACTCTGGTATATTCAGAATAATCCTTGTTATAGATTAAAATATAATGTGTTTGAGTGACGTTCTTTTTATAAGAATTGTTACTAATGAGCTCGGTTTTACCGAGCTTTTTTCTATTTGTGATATTTTAGGCTGATTTTCTTACAGAATGATATCTTTTGTGTGAAAAATATATTATCTTTGCAGAAAATATTTAGTCCATGAATCGATTATTACTATTCTTGAAGTCAACTATTGTTAGTTTAATACTCTTTTCTTTTTTATCTTGTAGGAATTCAGAGAGCGAGAAGTGTTCTGAGGTCGAGCGTTATCTTGACAAGCAGGAAAACGATTCTGCCATCAACCTATTCAAGACCATAAATTACTCGGAACTGTACGATGACGATTCCAAGAATACCTATGCCCTTCTCAGAACGAGAGTGGACTACCTGGAAGGATACGAACAGGAGTCGGATACGATTATAAATCAGTGTCTCAAGCATTTCATCAGCAAGAATGACAATAAGAAAATCGCCGAATGTTATTATTATCTCGCAGTCTATAATTATGATCAAGGGCAAGTTAAGAAGGCTTTTTGGAGCATCTGTAAAGCGGATTATCATGCGGAGCAGACGAATGATATAGCCTTGAAGCATAAGGTCACCGAGATACTTCTTGACTAGTACAATACTGCGGAGGAATACAGTTCAGCCCTGTCATATGGTAAGAAGAATCTTTACTTGTCCACCTTGGCGGGAGATAAAAATTGGTTGGCATATGCCTATTCCATGGTGGCAACGACATACCATGGTTTGGGGCAGATGAAGAAATCGGAAGAGTTCCTCAACAAAAGTTTGGAGTATCTCAATTCGGTGCCTCGTAAGGAGCAAGCACAGTTTTATGTCTCTTTGGGTTCGGCTATCATCGACAGCGATCCTGCCAAAGCGAGGGTTTATTTTTCCAAGGCTATCAAGGCTAACAAGGACGCTTCGGCCTACTCGGGTCTCGCTATTCTGGAATATCAGGACGGGCACTTGGACGCTTCTGAGGAGTATCTGAGGAAAGCTTTGGATACAGACGACAAGTCTATCAGGATGTTCGTATATAGCAATATGTTGTCGATGTATTCTTCCAAGTGTGATTATAAGAAGGCTCTGGAATGTTCGATGAACATCAACAAACTGCAGGCTGAGAGGTACAAGGAACAGAAGGACGAGAGTCTCACTCTGGTGCAGAAGCAATTTACAAGCGAGATTGAACACCAGCGTTTTAAGCAGAGGTTGTCTGAGGGATTCTTCTTCGTCCTTATCTTTATATTGCTAGTGATAGCCATATATATCTACTTGCATTTCAAGAATGAGCGTTGGAAGAAAAATTCCCTTGAGAACCTGGTCATGCTGAATGTATATAAGGAAAAGCTCAACAAGCTGAAGGAGAAAGGCAGCCAGTCGGAGACTCCAGTTCTAGAGGAAAAGAAAATTCAGGAGAAGATCAACACCATTCAGAAGCGACAGTCGAAGATTCTCTATAATGGGCAGATATTATACCAAGATATCCTCGATGGTAAGAATACTCTCACATGGAATAAGAGAGACTATGAAAATTTCATGGAATACTATAAGGTGGTTGACTTACCGTTCGTCACTCAGTTGCAGACGGAGTATGATCATCTTTCCCCTAGGTATCAGTTCTTCCTGGTGATGAAAAATATGGGTAAGTCTGAGGAGGAAATACAGGATATCATGGTCATAAGCAGTGGAACCATTAGAACTATTAAATCTCGTGTAAAGACCTGTAAAATAGAGTAATATGGAGTGTTTCAATTTTTGAAACATTTCATATTGCGAATTGAAGCGGAGCCGTAACGCTCTTTTTTCCTTTTTAGATAGATTTTGAACTACCTTTGCTGTATAAATTTGAATATTTAAAATTTTTGTTATGAATGTAGTTCAAAAAATCAAAGAATTTAGGGTTCAGGAAATGGATTCCTCCCATGTGGAGAAGCAATACATCCTGTCATACAATGACAGGATGTATTGCGATAAACCACAACACCAAGCTTTTGATCGACATCGTGCAAGACTCAGAGGGGCCGGACGAGTTGGTAAATAACTTCTGTGAAGTACTCCATCGTGACTTGTCCTTTGATGAGCTTGAACTCAAGCTATCCGAAAAGTTTGAAGCCATCCTTCATGTATTATTCCAAGTCTACCCGCTACATCTCGATCGTGTATTCTATTGTCTCGATATTGTTCATCGGGTTTGTATTGTTTTTCTGGATGCCAATGTTCACTTGGCATTTCGTTCAAAACATACCTCACTGGTATCAGCAGGTACTCTCCAGTATTTCCTCAGATGAGGTCAACTGGGAGTTTGTTTCATATCTCATTCCACAATTGATTTTCATGGCATGTATAGCCATTACATATTTTTCCATCTTTAAAATGTTCATAGCACAACTTATAGCAAATATCAAATATATCAGTTCCAAGAAAATTATGGCAGCTGTAGCTATGCTCTTTGTCGTGGTTCCCGATGCGGATGCACAGCAACAAGGTGATTCCTTAAGACTACATATGGAGGACAGCACCTTTACCCTCAGCGCCGTTGAGATTAAGGCGGACAAAATCATCAAGAAGAACGATGGTATGACGATAATTCCCCAGAAAGGACAGTTGAAGCTATCTACTGATGGCTATGATGTCATTTATGGCATAATGATTCCTGGTCTTGACGTGGATCGTCGAAGTGGAAGTGTTACCAGGCTTGGACAGAAGGTTGCTATCTACATTAATGGCGAGAAGGCCAATGATGCAGAGCTAAGAAATATCAAGCCTAGTTCCATCGTTCGCATAGACTATATCGACATCCCTTCGGGCAAGTTTATCAACGACCCTGTCTCTTTGAACATCATCACCCGTACAAGCACTAGTGGTGCTTACTATGCTTTTGATGATACGCAGTATATAGGCTATATGAGGAATACCTTTAATGCCACAGCGCAATGGAACCTCGAACATTCTAAAATAAGCCTGTTCGCCGGCAATGATCTTTCTAACTTTGGCAATGCTGGTTCACATGAGTGGGAGAACTATGCTTTCCCTGGCCGTAGCATTCTGCGTTTCACGGATATTCTTGGTAATCGTTACAAGAATAATAACCAGTATCTTCAGCTCAATGTCACGAAGTCTGCAAGAACTTATAATCTGGGTGTCAAGGTATCAATGGTTCGTAACGAAGATCCTTTTCAGGTGATTTCAGGAAAGGTTACTGTTGACGATTCTGGGGATAAGACATCGCGAATCCTGAGCGATGGCAGCTCTTCACGTAGCTTTTATCCCGAGGTCAACGCTTTTGGCAATTTTATCTTAGGTCGAGGCCAGATGCTGTCGGTGAATGTGGATTTCTCTTATGGCAACAACCGTTACGGTGGCGACATCCAGGAAGAAGACTATCGTTTCCTTTCCAATGTCAAAGAGGATATCTGGCAGTGGAAAAACTTCGTCAGCTATAGTAAAATGGTCAAGACTCAGAAGTTTAGCCTACTGATGACAGACAATTACACGAGGAGTAACGCCCGCTATACGGGAAGCATCGACCTTGGTCAGCGCTTCTATTCGAACGAGGGAATACTCCAGGCGGGCTATATGAATAATTTCAGCAAGAGTCTCATACTGAACCTCCAGGCCGGATCGTCATGGCTCTTGTATCGTTTAGAGGGGGCTGTTAAGACCAGCAAACTGCTGCCAAGGGCAAGCGTCACACTACGATACACTCCGTTCAAGAGTCACGTTTTCACTCTCAACGCCAACGTGGGCAACAGTTTCCCTACCTTGAACACCTTCAACCAGGTTAGCCTTGGTAGGAATCCTTTCCTTCAGCATCGGGGAAATGCAGAGCAGAATATCACACGCATCTACAATGTCGGCCTCGCCTATAATGCGTTCTTGAAGAATTTCAATTACCAGTTGATGCTCATCAACAACACTTATATGCATCTGGCGGTTCCACGATTCGTTGTCGAAGACAATGTCATGGTCTCTACATATACCTCTGATGCTGACCTTCATCAGTATCTCGCCGTATTCTTTGGTACTTGGAACATTACCAGTGCTCTCGCACTGAAATCGGAGCTTGCTTATATCCACAATGATTTCAATGGCTATCTTGACAAGAACAAGGATACATGGAGGGTGAGACTCGATGTTACATATACATATAAGAACATGATGCTCAATGTCTATGGAAAGATGAAGGAGAATCGTCTCGAGAATACGGGAATCGAAGAAAAGGATTTCTTTAGATGGGGTGCCAATGCTAAATATAATATAGGGCGATTGCTCCTGGAGGTTGGAAGCAACAACCTGTTTTCTCCACGTAATTACCTAAAGTCGACCTATTCCGACATCTATTATGGTTACACTCGCTCCACATTCGACAAGATGGAGCAAGCAAATGCTTACCTGAAAGTTGTTTGGCGATTAAATGTCGGAAAAAAGGTGAATCCTGAAGGCAACAACTCTAGCAGAATTTATCCAAGTTCCATCATGAAATAAGTCTAAAAGATATGAGATTATCTCGCGCGGATCAACGGTATTATCGTTGGAAGACTTGAATAATAATTTTGTATTTTTATTTGGCTTTTCCTAATATTCTAGTTGTTTTGTTTCTGTTTTTCTTATATTTTATTATCTTTGCAGCAAAATATTTTGAGAGATGTGTCTATTGAAGCGAATTAGGACCATATTTATAATTATTTCTGTTATTTCGGAACAGCGAAGGAAACGTATGCAGCCCGACTATCGCTCCAAGTTTGAGAAGTATATCAAGATTACGGCAGCCTGGGATTTCGATGCACCCCATGTAGGTACCAATAGCTGTGTTTGTAGTCCCAATGGCGAGGTCATAAGAGCCGTATCCGATGAAAGGTTTGATCACGATGTGTTGGAAATGCAGGTTGAAGTCGATGATGCCCTTCAAATTCTTGAACTCGAATTGGCCGCAGGCTTATTCTGTGAACTGGCTTATCCTATTGTCTGCGAACTCAAAGGCGATGAGCATTATCGGGAAAGGATTGAACAAGCCCGTGAATGTGGAGAGCTAGAGCATAGACATCAGGAACGGGTGACGAGACAGAAAAAATGTGAAAATAAAAAAAATCAGTTAGTACGGTTTATTTAAAATGGTAAGCATTATGGTAGAATACAAAAATTACATGCAGGAGAACCAGAGAATATTGGAAGAGTGGCAAGCCGAATTTGAACGTTGTGGTGGTCAAGCTAGCCTGTTCTCTTGGGATGGTATTATGTTTCAGGGTGCTATTGAACGTGAAAATGGTACTGAAGATAGTAATTGGGTAAGATTTGAAAGCCCGAATGATGAAGTTGAAAATAAGAAATGGGCTGAGAATCCATGTCGATTACTTATTATGACCAAAGATCAAAATTTAGACGGAGGAGGAGCTTGGGATAGTAGAATAGCTTCTTTTCGCAAAAAGAATAGTGATATCAATGATTATCAACTTACGGGCGGAATGTTTTATAAACGTTTAGCCTTTGTTATTTATGGTTTGGCAAAAGCCATGGAGGGAGAATTGGTCTCTTTCGAATATGTAGATAGCCATCGCGAAGAAGTTGTTCAGTTTATTGATACTTATCCCTTTGCTCATGTGAATTGTAAAAAGGAAGGAGGAGGCTCTAGCTGTCCTAATGAGTCCTTGAGCGCTGCGATTGAAAAGTTTGATAGCTATTTGAACCAAGAAGTACAATTGATAGATGCCGATGTATTCTTATGTTGTGGCAGCACGAGTAATGGTCACTATAAAGATAAGGGTAATTATTCCTTAGGATTTCTAATAGACCATGGTTATACATTTGAATATGCTGGCGCTCAATATAAGGATATCTATTGTGATAAGGCGCTCCATAAGATAGCCATAGATGCCTGGCATCCATCTTATTTTGGTAATGGTGTTACTGATAAGGTCTTTTACGAAGAATGTGTGGATACATTCTATGCTTTTGCAAAAGACCATGAGGAATTTATAAAAAACAGAGTTGATAATCTCAAATAAATTGAGTAGTTCTGTGCGTATAATCAATTACCCAAATACATAGAAAGTCTATGCATACGAAAATAGGAATAGAAACAGCACGCCTGATACCTGTTGATCCCGAAAGCCAACAGATATTGGAAACCTTGAAGCAAGAGGATATATATCATCAGATAGATAGCCCATATACCCTTGTAAATATCTTCCTGGTATCCACACTAGGAGGAGTATCTCGATTAGCCTCGGCTATTCATGAGCAGGCATCTGCCAAAAGAAACATCATTTTGAGTTTGGATTCCCATCTTGAGGTTGATACTTTCCTGGGCATTGATTCTTACTTATGTTTCCAGGAATCGGCTAATCCATGCGAACAGTTGGGGCAATTCCTATATATGTATCGTAATACGGTGGAAATCCATGGTCTAATCAGTTTTGATTTCAATGACTTTATGAACCTTGTCAAAGGTAGAAATCAAATTTCCATGGTTTCATACCCCTATGAACAGAAAATCGATGAGGCTGTACAACTGTTGCAGGAACATAAGTTACAAGATGATTCTAACTATCTCTTATATTTCACCCTCAAACATTATGAACCTAAGCAATTAGAAGCTGTACTTAAGCCTATCCAGGTATATCTGGAATCATTTCCTGCAGATACTAACTATTATTTGGACTTCAATGAAGCACCAGAGCAACTTGTTGCTTTGATGAAAATAACACCAGAGTTTACAACTCAAAGTATAGTTCCCGATACCGTTTAATCCATTCTAACAAAATCTCATCTCTTTGAGCAACCTCGATCTTCCTGTCAGCTGTAAAGAGATAAATACTTTCAACCAAGATATGACCAAAGAAGAATTACTAGCCTGGGGCGAAGATACCGTAAAGCTTTATAATGACATAGCTGACCAGCTTGGAGCTGATAAGGTACCAGCCTTTTATACACAGTCTAATCTGAATCATCAGATAGGTATAGACGCTGTAGATGTATTTATTGCTGGTATAAATCCGGGGTCAGATGGAAGATATCAGCAGATGATTGATAATCCTAATTGGGGAATTAATCCGACGACGGGTATGACGGCCGAACAACTCATATCTGGTAATTTTGGCATAACCAATGGCAAGAAAAACTGGGAGTATCGCTATTCTTGGCCTTATTTCCAACGATTGAAAGGGTATTTCTCTTTAGTTGACAAGGACGACTTACTCGATAATGAAAAGCATTTTGTGCTAACAAATGCCTCATTCTTTGCTACCTGTAAGGAAAGCGAACTGCCAGATTCATTACGACTAAAGACCGTTTTACAGACGATTAAACTCATTCAATTGACCAAGCCAAAACGTGTAGTCTTATTAAGTGGTAAGAAAACATTCAAGCTGATAGCCCAAGCAAAGAACGATGAGTTTAGCTATAAATATAACTTAAAAGAGCCACTTGCCACGAATGTATATTATGGTGAAATAGATCATATACCTTGTTTAGGCGTTCCGCATCCTTCGGCTCGTCTTAGTCATATTGAAAGAGATATTATCAAAAAATCCATTAAACTCTTCATGGAGAAGGACAATATCAACTATGATGAATTTAAAACGATTGACATCACGCCTGCCAATGCCGTTAAACCAATAAGGCAGAATCTCTCAAAAGAGGATATTCGTGATGCATTTAAGCAACAAGCCGATACTATATTCAATGGCCAGTGGAATGAGCCGTTTCGCTATGAATTTACACCAGGCCTGCAAGCAACGTTTGATAAAAAATCACTGAACATTCGTTTTTCTTATAGGAACAGTCATAATAATTATGGAATAGATTTCTATCCGAAGGAAGAAGTTGCATCCATCACTAGTATTCTAGCGAAATATGATTTCGGTTTACCAGAAAAGGTATGGTTAGGGTGTATTGCTTATCAAAAGCTAGGATCTTCGATGACTGAGATCGTTAGCGCGATAATCGGTTCATTACAATCTATATCTCAGAATATCAACAATCATGTATAAAAACAATGATATAGAGTCAGCATAAAAATTTATTGGCGCAAAGATTTCCAAGGATATTTCATCGTATTATCCTCGATTTTTATTATTTTTGCTCCTATGTAACCAAATTATATTCTATCAATCAAAATATTTATTATTATGTAAGTATTAACTGAAAAACGGGCCACTTTTCAATTGAAAAATGGGCCACTCAATTACATCTACAAAAGTAATTTATTGTTTCTTATTTTGCAAATTAGCCATGATTTTTTTTGTTTCTTTAAGTCTATAAGAGTCACCAGTCATGTTGATGATAAAGGCTTTGTGAGTAAGTCTGTCTACCATAGCAGCAACAAGCACTTTGTCTTTTATAATCTCGTTCCATCGGTTAAAAGCAAGATTCGTGGTGATAATCGTTGACTTCTTACCTGCTCTTAAAGAGAGATGATTAAAAAGCAGTTCTCCACCTTCTTTATCACATGATACATATCCAAACTCATCACATATTACCAGATCGTACTTCTCAAAATTACGTTCCAACTGTGTCAGTTTCTTCTGTGAACGGCATTCTCTGATCTGTGTCAGCAGTCTTGGTACAGTAGTAAACAAAACAGTCATATCTTCTTCACAGGCCCTGATAGCCAGTGCTGTTGCCAGATGTGTCTTGCCTGTTCCAGGATTACCATATAAGACGACATTACGACCTTCCCTGATAAACTCCAGTGTCTCCAACTCATTCAATGCGACCTGTGCATCCTTGGGAAGTTCCTTAACATCGAGTTCTTCGAGATACTTCAACTCGGGAAATTGGCTCGGCGTATCTTTTGCTTTTTACGCTTCTCTGTTCTGTTCTCATGCTCCTTTTCAAGCAGTTCCCTGATAAGTCTGTAATAGCTCCATTCCTGACGTGTGGCCAGCTCTACCATGGCATCAAGTTCAAACCGCATGACAGGGAGCTTGAGTTCCTTGGCATAGTTATCTATGCATTCATCGTTGGAAGACTTGAATAATAATTTTGTATTTTTATTGGGCTTTTCCTAATATTCTGGTTGTTTGGTTGCTGTTTTTCTTAGATTTTGTTATCTTTGCAGCAAAATGTTTGGAGAGATGTTTCTATTGAAGCGAATTAGAACCGTATTTATAATTATTTCTGTTATTTCCTGTTTTTGGCCTGTGGCGGAAGTCAAGACGTGAAGTTGCAGGCAGTGGAAAATCTACTTGATAACAATAATACTGATTCTGCAAGTCTGTACTCAATGAGATAAACTATTCTGACCTGGGTGGCGCCGATGAAAAGAACAAGTTCGCCTTGCTGCGTATCCGACTCAACAGCCAGAAAGGCGGAGCCCTTGAATCGGATTCCATCATTCGGCAGTGCCTGAAATATTCCCTACTTTTGCTGCGTCAACGAACGAGAAACGACAAGTCTCTCCGATGTCGACATTCGATATTCCTATTTGAACTATAAAATTTTAAAAAGTGAAAAATAGTTTTCTATTACTTGTACTTACTTTATGCATTGCTTCGGGTTTTGCACAAAACGAAGTTCGTTTCTCAGGTTTTATTCTTGATGCAAATGATAATCAACCCGTTGAATTTGTAAATATCAATTTGTTACGTCAAGATTCTACTTATTTAGGTAGTGCTATTACCGATTCTTTAGGACATTTCTCTATTTCATTTCAAGGCGATTTAAACAATAACTATATGCTTAATTTTTCGCATTTGACTTACGAGAAGAAAAGCATTTTGTCTACACCTGCTGATAATATTCGAGTACAATTGAATCCAAGCGGATATAATCTTTCTGAAGTTCAGGTGAAAGGAATACGGACAAAGGCGATAAATCGCTTAAATATGGAATATCTTGTAAGTGAAAATTTAAAGAAACAATGCGACCTTACATCTGAAATACTGGAAAAGATACCAACTTTGTTTGTTGATTGCAATAGTAATGTATATGTAAAAGGCAACAGTAATGTATTGCTACTTAAAGATGGTGTAAAAATTTCTCATAAAAGCATGTTGGATCTAATTCCATCAGGATCTGTACAGAAGGTAATAGTTAGTTATCATATACCAAGTAAATATGCTAATGAGAATTATTCAGCAGCAATAAACATCATTACTAAAAGAACTGAAGGCTTGACTCTTTTGATAAGTCCAAAGGCTTCTGTTGATAATAGTTGGTATGATACAAAGGCTAATCTAAATCTTGAAAGGGGTAAAAATTCTGTTATGTTTGGATATCGCATGCATTACAGAGATCTTATAGCCCATACAACAAACACAAGATTTGATTTGTCAGAAGCAACAAAAACATTTGCTGAAATTAAATCTAATCCTTATAGCTGGAAAGATAACGAACTATTTGCTGGTTATACCTATAATCCTTCCTCAAAGGTTCAGTTTGGTGCAGAGGGCTATTTAAGTTTGTTCCGTGAAAATACCAAAAAGGAATATGAGTTAGATCATAGAAAATACAATGGCTATCATGAGCGTTTTAACACGCAGAACTACAAGGCTTTTGTATCATATAAAGATTCTGTCAGACAAGCTCTAGTTGAGGTTAGTTACAATAATGAAAATATAAAAGATGAAGATGAATATTTTCTTTCACAGATACAAACATTTCAAAATACCTTGAAGGATAGTTATAGATTTAATGCTGAATATAATACTAAGATAGCTTCAAAAGCAGAATTAAACTCAGGTTTCAAATATGAGCATGTTAGTAATAGTGGTAGTTATGTAAATTCCGAAAAGTTGTTTAGTGGTGGATATCATGGAAATACATATTCCCTTTATGCCGAATGTAATTACATAGCAAATAACCACATAACAATCAACGGTGGATTAAATATGTATAGCTACCAGAGAAAATTTGATGAGGGACAAGAAGTAAAGAACTTTAATATATTCCCGAAGTTTATGTTGTCTTATGCATGGAATATTCATCATAATATTACTTTTGCATATTCTTCACACATTAAAGAGCCTACTTTATGGTCACTCTTGCCTTTTGTAAAGGAAGAAACACCAGGAATTTATTCAAAGGGAACACCTGATTTAAAACCAGTTAGAACCGATAAAATATCATGTGAGTATAGTTTCTCTAAGGGAAATCTTTATGTGTCGCTTACTCCTTACTATAAGCGAATAAAGAACAAAATTGTTTCTATGGAAGAAAACTATCTGGATGGTTCTCTTGTATATAATGACAACCTGAAGAAATATCAGGAATGGGGAACAGAATTGTCTTTTTCTGATAATCTGTTCAGTTGGTGGATAGTAAACGCTAATGTTTGTGGTTATAGACAATACATCTCTGAAAATAGCTATTATAACAAATGTTTAAACACGATTGATTGGCAATTAGTAAGTTATTGGAGCTTGGCAAGAAAATGGGCTATTACATTACAATATATACATAATGGCAAGCAGTTAAGCTATAATGGATATATTAAACCGTCAAATACGAATTTGGCTCAGTTGACTTATAAAGTCAATAAGCGGATGAAACTATATCTTATTTATGTCTATCCATTTGGTAAGATGGATAATGAAAGATATATCTGTTCTGATAAAAAGACGATTACGACATATCAGAAAATAGATGTGCAAAAGGTTCTTTTGTCATTTACATATAATTTCAATAAAGGAAAGAAATCTAATAAAAAAGATATCTATATAAATGTAGACAAAAAATATGAATAATGATAATAGATAGATTTCTTATAAATTAAATTTCGAAACAAGTTGTGGAAGGGTTGATTTTCAGAGTTTATTAAACTCTGTTACTCTTCCGTGCATCTGAGCTATGAACAGCGTAAGGTAAAAGAAGTAGAGCATGATAGCGAATTTGCCTTCTTATCTGGATGTAGACCCAGTAAAAGAATGCCTAAGTATATTGAATTAGCTTGCAAGATATTGTTGTCGCTAGAGAACGGGGCTATTCTTTTAGTGGAGTTCTAGTAAAATAAAAAGGACCTTGAATAATTATTCAAAGTCCTTTCTTGTGGGCGTTGACGGATTCGAACCGCCGACCCTCTGCTTGTAAGGCAGATGCTCTAAACCAACTGAGCTAAACGCCCTTACTTCTTAAAAGCGAGTGCAAAGATAGAGCTTTTATTCGAAACCGCCAAACTTTTATCCAATTATTTTTAGTTTTTTCGTCAAAAAAGTGTTTTTTCTTGAAAAAATAGGGCTTATGAGCTCAAAAGGGGATATGTTAGGACTATTTTTTAAAAGTCCCGGTAAATCGTATAGACTCACGTTGGCGTGATAAGACTTGGATATCGGCAGAACCATTATCGAATATTTCCACTTGATATTGGTAAATATCCTCTTCATTCTGTGCGGTCAAGTCGATTCGGGTCAAATCTTTTTTGATTCGCTTAGTTTGATATTGTGATATACGGGCTTTAAAATTTAATCCTTTACCACCACCATACGGTAAACTGTAGGCTCGCCCAAAATAGGGAAGGTAAGAAATCAGACTGTCGTTACGAACGGTGATCTCGTAGCCATAATCCAAGTGTCGAGCTGGAAAGCGGGAAGGATATACGTGATCAACTTCCACGGTGAATTTATGTTCATTGAGAGCCGCTTGTATCAGTTGGGCATCTTGTTCGAATCGCTCAACCTTTGTTGATGACTTTTGTGATACGCATCCACAACAAAGTGTGGCTGCCATGAGAATAACTGTTAACTTCTTCATACTGATAGTCTTTAGAAATCGGTACAAAGATAATTATTAATTAAATACTTTACAAAAAGTATCATGAGATTTGCATTTTTTTCAGGAACTTTAAATCTGAGGGTAAATATGAGGCTTATGGCTAATATGTAATGACTTATTAATTAGGAAGTTGTGCTGTTTTTTTATACTTGTAGTATTCGATGCTATGGTTACGTGATCATTCAATGCATACTTACGAGTGATTAATAGCATAGATATGAAGGATTAATAGCATACTTACGAGTGATTAATAGCATACTTTTATCTTTGGGGATTTTGTCGATGGTCACCTCGAACAATTGATAGATTTTGAAAAGCATGAAGATACATTAATGCAATTAATAGCCTTACTTGATATCATTTTGAATAATCAGGCAGAATATGCTACTGATATTGACTCAAAAATAGAGATTAACGACATTTATTTCTGTTTATGATATTGTTAGAAATAAGATAGCCGGATAAAAGTTGATAATCAGAAAATAGAAGGATGCGATATGTAATAAGGTGACTCCGATGGGATTCAAACCCATGACCTTCAGAACCGGAATCTGACGCTCTATTCAGCTAAGCTACGGAGCCATATTGGATAGCTATCAAGTGATAACTTTTGCAAAAGTACAACAAATATTTGAATTGTCCAAAAATAATTGTTTTTTTCATAAAATAATGCAATTATTCGAATTATATAATACAAATAGTAACATAATAACTTATTTCTAATACGTTTTGCTAAAAAATATTCTGTTTTGCTTGCAAATTAATAAGAAAGTACTATCTTTGCATCGCAAACAAAAGAAATTTAGATTAAAAATCAAAATATGAGTAATCTGATTAAACCACAGGGATATAGAGCGCTCCTCGATATGCGCCAAACGGAACAAGGTATTAAATTGATTAAAGAATTCTTTCAGCAGAATCTTTCTACCGAGCTTCGTCTTCGTCGTGTTACTGCTCCACTTTTTGTGTTAAAAGGTTTGGGCATTAATGATGACTTGAATGGAGTGGAGCGCCCTGTTACATTTCCAATAAAAGATTTGGGTGATGCAAAAGCAGAGGTGGTTCATTCTCTTGCTAAGTGGAAGCGCTTGACATTGGCAGAATATGGTATTGAACCAGGTTATGGTATTTATACTGATATGAATGCTATCCGTGCGGATGAGGAACTTGATAATCTACATTCTCTCTATGTAGACCAGTGGGACTGGGAAGCTGTAATTAATGCTCCTCAGCGTAATGTTACTTTCCTTGAGAGTGTGGTTCGACGTATTTATGGCGCTATTCGTCGTACAGAATATCTTACCTGTGAAACTTATCCACAGATTAAGCCTTTCTTGCCAGACGATATTCATTTCATACATAGTGAAGATTTGTTGCAGATGTATCCTGATCTTACTCCAAAGGAGCGTGAGGATGCTATTTGTAAAAAATACGGTGCTGTATTTATCGAAGGTATCGGTGCTAAATTAAGCAATGGCGAAAAGCACGACGGTCGTGCAGCAGACTATGATGATTGGAGCACGGTAGCAGAGAATGGTAAGGCAGGCTTGAATGGTGATATTTTGATTTGGTATCCTGTTTTGGGTCATAGCTTCGAGTTGAGCTCTATGGGTATTCGTGTAGATAAGGAGAGTTTGCTTCGTCAGCTGAAGTTAGAAGGTCAGGAAGAACGTGAAAAGTTATATTTCCATCAGCAGCTTCTCGAGGACAAGTTGCCATTGAGTATCGGTGGTGGTATTGGCCAGAGTCGTCTGTGCATGGTTCTTTTGCATAAAGCTCATATTGGCGAAATTCAGGCAAGTATTTGGCCGGAAGAAATGCGCCAGGAATGCGAAGAAATGGGTATGAAATTGATTTGATTTATTTTCGAAGAGGGGAGGAAAATAAAACGGGGAAGTCCATCAGTTTGGATTTCCCCGTTTACTATTTGATATTATGCTAAGTCAAGATTAAGACTCTTGCGGAGTCGCTCTATAGCCGGGTGTTCTCGACATATTTTCTCGAATACTTCCCGTTTGGTAAGAATCTTACCCGCCTCTTCGGCTTTCGCCAGTCTGATGGTGAAACTGACATCAGCATTATGAAGCAATTGTATCATTGTAGCCTTGATGCGATTCTTAACTTCCTCAATCTGATCTATAAGAAAAGCATTATCGACAACGAGTTCGATATTCGGAAAATCGACAATTTTAGGTATCATATTCTTCATACGGGCTGCAATACCCATGTATTGCGGATATAGAATCATACGATTACACATAATCATCCAGTCGCGCTCAACATCTTCCTGTGTAAATACATTCTGCTCACCTTTTTCCTGACTTTGTTTGAGCTCTTCTGCTGCTTTTATTTCTTGTGCAACAATAGAATTCTGTTGTTCAGGCTTCTGTTGAAGATTTTTCCATGAATTAATAAAGTGAGCCGCTATAGATGGATTAACAGAACCATTGGCAAGTGAATTTTGTGGTTCAGCTTGCTGGCCGGCATGAGCTGATGCAGGCGACTTGATTGTAGCTGTAACAGCAATAGGAGAAGTACGCTCCTGATGACGAGAAGCAGTAATAGGTCTTTGCTCAGCCCCCGCCACCTGTGGAGCAGGTTTAGGCTGAGAACTCATGATATGTTTAAACAGGGATTTTAATCTATGGGGCATACGCCCCGCACTGGGTATATCCTTGTCTTCTGGTTGAGTAATCTGTGCGATCTGAATCAGAGTGAGTTCTACTAACAATCGTTTGCTGGAACTTTCCCGATAATGAATGTCGCATTGATTCATCAAGTCGAGCGCTTTATATAAGAAAGGTAATGGACAGCGTTTAGCTTGTTCCTTAAACTTTACTTTCTGTTGCTCACTAGTTTCAAGGAGTGGCAGGGTAACCTCGTCCTTGGCCATCATCACATTACGTATATGCTGAGCCAATCCACTGATAAGATGACTGCCATCAAATCCCTTTTCAAGAATAGAATTAAGCAAAAGCATCGCATCGCTTACCTTATTCTCAAGCGCCAAGTCTGTCAGTTTGAAATAATTATTACTGTCGAGAACGTTCAGGTCGGCAATCACTTTTTCGTAGGTAATATTACCTTGACTATAACTGGCTACTTGGTCGAATATAGACAAAGCATCGCGCATTCCGCCGTCAGCTTTTTCTGCAATCACTTCGAGAGCTGCATCTTCATAGGTAATACCTTCCTTATCAGCAATCTGTTTGAGGTGAGCGATGGTATTAGGTACCGTCATTCGCTCGAAGTCATATATTTGACAGCGAGAAAGAATAGTAGGCAGAATCTTATGCTTCTCTGTAGTTGCAAGGACAAAGATAACGTGAGCAGGCGGTTCCTCCAAAGTCTTGAGGAAAGCGTTGAACGCTGCCGTAGAAAGCATATGAACCTCATCGATGATAAACACCTTATATTTACCCACCTGAGGTGGAATGCGGGTTTGTTCCATCAGAGTCTTGATGTTTTCTACCGAATTGTTGCTGGCAGCATCAAGCTCAAAGATATTGTATGAGCGCCCCTCATTAAAAGCCTTGCAACTCTCACATTCGTTACAAGCTTCACCATCTTCTCTCGGATTTTCGCAATTTATGACTTTGGCAAAGATACGGGCACATGTCGTTTTCCCGACACCTCGCGGACCGCAGAACAAATAAGCATGCGCTAATTTCTTGCTCTTTACGGCATTTTTCAGAGTCGTGGTGAGTGCGCTCTGACCCACAACTGAGGCAAATGTCATCGGGCGATATTTACGTGCCGATACAATATATTCTTCCATTTTTTTTCAGATTGATGATGCAAAGATACAAAAAAGTATTATCTTTGCAAACAATAATAATGGAATAATGGCCAATCGCCTCAACAATATCTTAGCATTTGTCGCTCATTATAAGTATTTTATAACGATCGTCATCGGTGTTCTTATCGTAGGTTTTCTCGATGAGAATAGTATTCGTGCAATTGTAAAAAACAAAGTACGTATAAGCGAATTACAAGATATGATAGATCGTTATAATCAAGAATATGAACACGATTCCAAGAAATTGAACGATATGAAGACCGACCCGAAAGCGATAGAACGAGTAGCTCGAGAAGACTACTTTATGAAAGCTGACGATGAGGATATCTTTGTGTTGAGTGATGACCAGCCTAAGGAAAAATCTTTAGAAGAACAAGAGCAAGAACAAAATGAAGCAGCTGAGTAAATTGCAAAGTGCCCTATTTCTTTTTGGAGGTGTACTCATGGTTATAGGTGCAGGTCTCTTTGCATTTCAGATTAGACAAGACATAGCATCATGGATATTTCTGTGTGGTACAGTCTTTTTTACGTTGATGCAGATGATGCAAACTTATGAGGGTACCAGTATGGTGATGAAGCGTCTCAAGCGAATTCAGGGTATCGCCGATTTGTTTTTTATCATTTCTGGCATCTCGATGGTAGATACAGCCAATCACTTTTTCGTAGATCTTTTTGATAATTATCAGAGTTATATCGCATATTGTTATAATAAATGGGTCGTATTCCTTCTGATAGCAGCCATACTCGAAGTGTATACGACACATCGTATGAGCTCTGAATTGAAAAAAGAGGAGGCTTGATTTTGCGAAAAAAAACTAAAATGATACCTAATAAATTAAATAGCATAAAATAATTTTTGTAGTCAAAAAATCTACCGTACCTTTGTCTACAAACGATGAAAAAACGCTTATGAATAAAATTTTATACGCATTTCTCTCTGTATTGACCTTGGCATCATGTGCTAACTCATATAACATCACGGGTTCTTCTAATGTTTCTACTTTAGATGGACGTATGCTTTACCTTAAGATACTTAAGGATACATCATTTGTTAATATAGATTCTTGTGATGTTGTACATGGACAGTTTCATTTTGCTGGCAATGTGGATTCGGCGAAAATGGCCAATATTTTCATGGATAATGAAAACATTCTTCCACTCGTATTGGAAGATGGTGATATCACTGTAAAAATTGATGATGCTCAGCAGATTGCTAGTGGTACACCGTTGAATGATAAATTGTATAAGTTCTTTCATAAATATAATCAACTTAAAAATCAGGAGGCAGAGTTAGTTCATCAGCATGATCAGGCTATTATGAATGGTAAAAATATGGCTGCTGTTAATCAGAGACTTAATCAGGAGGCATTACGTATTTCAGAGCAAGAGGATAAACTGATTACTGACTTCGTAACGAGTAACTTTGATAATGTTCTTGGTCCAGGTGTATTCCTTCTTGTAACAATAGGATATGAATATCCACAACTTACTCCGTGGATTGAAGATATCATGAGTAAGGCTACTGATAAGTTTAAGAATGATACTTATGTAAAAGATTACTATCAAAAGGCTCAGGAAAATCAGGAAATTATGAATGGTATGAGAGATCCTATGCCACAGGCAGGTGCTGTTCAACAACCGCTGGCGCCTGTACCGACAGAAGGTATCACGCCAAACGAACTGGCTCAACCTTCTCAGCAAGCTCCTGAAGCTCAAGCTGTACAATAACCGAATTAATCTCGCAAAGATGACAATATTAATTAAGAATGGTAATATAGTCAATGAAGGTCGCTCTTTTCGGGGCGACCTTATAGTTAATAATGACCGTATCGAAGATATTTTCGAAGGCAACTGTGCACCCCGTGGTAACTATGATGATATTATAGATGCAACGGGGTGTGTCGTTTTGCCAGGAGTTATCGATGAACATGTGCATTTTCGTGAGCCTGGATTAACCCAAAAGGCTGATATCGAAAGTGAGAGTAGAGCTGCTGCTTATGGTGGAGTTACTTCTTTTTTTGATATGCCTAATACAAATCCTCAGACGACTTCGCTCGAAGCTCTTGATGATAAATTCGCACGCGGTAAGCAGAAAAGTCATGTAAATTATAGTTTCTTCTTTGGGGCAACGAATAGTAATGTAGAACTGTTGAAACAGTTGGATATACATCGTGTTCCTGGTGTGAAACTTTTTATGGGTGCCAGCACGGGTAATATGCTCGTGGACAAGATGGAGGCCTTGAAAGCCGTTTTTGAAGAATCGGCACGATTGGGACTTCCCGTCATGACGCATTGTGAAGACTCTCAGTTGATTAGCCGAAATATGGCAGAAATAGTAGCCAAGTATGGCGAAGATCCTGATGTGAAATATCATCCGGTGATCCGTGATGAAGAAGTCTGCAGTAAGAGTAGCGAATTGGCTGTTCAGCTGGCTCGTGAAAGTGGTGCTCATCTCCATATCGCACATATTTCTACTGCAAAAGAATTAGCTCTGCTTGATCATAAGAATATTACAGGTGAAGCTGTTATTGCTCATCTTGTATTTAGTGATGAGGATTATGCTACCAAGAAAGCTCTCGTGAAGTGTAATCCAGCAGTAAAATCGAAAGCGGACAGAGATGCACTTCGACACGCTTTAATGGATGGTACGATTTATACCATTGGTACTGACCATGCTCCTCATCAGCTTCAGGATAAGCAGGGTGGATGTATCAAAGCTGCTTCGGGTATGCCGATGATTCAATTCTCATTGGTCTCTATGCTTGAACTTGTAGATGCGGGTATCCTAAGTCTGGAGAAAATGGTAGAATTGATGGCTCATCATCCTGCATCTCTATTCCAGATGAAAGATCGTGGTTATCTGCGTAAAGGTTATAAGGCTGATATTACGATTGTAAAACCAAACTGTCCATGGACAGTAACTAAGGACGTGATACAAAGCAAGTGTAAGTGGAGTCCTTTAGAGGGCAAAACCTTTAATTGGCAAGTACAGCAGACATTTTGTAATGGGCATCTAGTTTATAATCAGGGTAAGTTTGATGCTGATTATCGAGCAGAAGAAATCGAATTCAGAAAGTAAAGTTTAAAGAGATATCCTATTTTGAAATTAGAATATAACATATCGGATATTGTTCCTTATATCAACTGGATCTATTTTTTTCATGCCTGGAATTTGACGGGTAAACCTCAGGCTGAAAAGGATAAATTGCAGGCTGATGCTGAACGAATTTTAGCTTCTTGGGAGGGGCATTATCATACGTATGCCCTTTTCGAATTATTGCCGGCTAATAGTGACGGTGATGATTTGATTGTAGGAGGGGAGAGAATTCCTATGTTAAGACAGCAGCGTCCGCAACGTAAGGGAGAACCCAATCTCTGTTTGGCAGACTTTGTATATCCCTTGTCCATGGGCAAGAAAGATGTAGTAGGCTTATTCTGTACAACGGTATCTCTAGAACTGCAAAAGGGTAATGATGATGATGCTTATCTCAAGATGATGCATCAGGTACTCTGTGACCGTTTGGCTGAGGGTACAGCTGAAAAAATGCATGAAGAGGTAAGGCGTCATTATTGGGGGTATGCACCTGATGAACAGTTGACGATGCAACAGACACATAATGAAGAATATCAGGGTATTCGTCCGGCTATTGGATATCCTTCACTGCCAGATACAAGCGTAAACTTTATACTGGATAAACTGTTGGATATGAAGCAAGTTGGAATCCGGTTGACAGAGAATGGCATGATGACCCCGCATGCTAGCGTTAGCGGGTTTATGTTTGCACATCCCTTATCGCGATATTTTGATTTAGGAAAAATCGGAGAAGATCAACTCCGAGATTATGCGCATCGTAGAGGCCTTCCTGTAGAATTGGTACGAAAGTTTCTTCAGGCAAGTCTTCTGAAGCGTTAAGATAGTCAGTTATTCTTGTAATCTATAATTTAAAAATAAATAGTAGTGATAGCTAAAATATTTATACCGATACTTCTAATGATAGTCTTTTCAGACTTATATTATGATATGCATTATTTGCGTTATCGCAAAGGCATGTCTGGATGGAAAAGATTATTGTGGTGGATGCCCGGTATTCTGATGATAGCTTATACGATAGGGTTAGCGAGCATTAAAGCTTTTGCTCCTCAAGATGTGCGTTGGCTCAATGTTTATCTTTTTCTTGTTGGAATATTACTTGTGCCAAAGTTTGTTATGGCCGTTTGCTCATTCTTGGGTTGGCAGCATTGTAAGTTCCACCATACCCATAAGAATCGTGGTAATCTGATAGGACCTTTTCTGGCCGTTGTGGCTGCAGGAGCATTTCTATATGGCTTAACAATAGGACCTCGTCGCTTGGAGGTAAAACATATCGATTTATACTTTGAACAATTACCAGCATCGTTTGAAGGGTTTAAGATTGTTCATTTCAGCGATTCTCACGTGGGCACTTTTAATCACAATATGGATGGCTGTTTACGGAGAGATATTGACAGTATTAAAGCTCAACATGCAGACCTTATAGTATTTACTGGTGACTTGCAGAATGTAGCACCAGAAGAAATTACATATCACTCTGATTGGTATAAAGAATTAACCAATGGGGGACATACAAAAGTGATGAGCATAATGGGAAACCATGATTATAGTGACTATATGCGAGGTCCTCGTAAAGAGATGGATGCTCGTGTACAGAAACATGAAGCTTTGCAGAGAAGTTTGGGGTGGGATCTGTTGCTCAATGAACATCGTATCATTAAGCGAGGAAAAGATTCCTTGTTTATTGCAGGTGAAGAGTGGGAAGCAAAAGAAGCAGATGATACTACCAATTATGTGAATCGAGTAAAGACTTATGCTGGAATTCCACAACAGGCTTTTGTGATAACCCTTCAGCATAATCCTCTCTATTGGGAAGAGCATTTGGTTCATGGACAGGGTATACCAGTACCGCAGCTTACCCTTAGTGGGCACACGCATGCCGGTCAAATCAGTCTTTTCGGAATGCGTCCAACGATGCTATCTTATAAGGAAGATTATGGTTTGCATCAGTTAGAAGGTAAATATATTTATGTGACAGCAGGATTAGGAGGACTTGTACCTATTCGTTTAGGGACGACTCCTGAAATCGCAGTAATCACATTGCATAGATTGAAAAAGTAGTATAACGAATTTATAATAATCAGTAGTTCCTTAATGATGAAATATTTATATCGGCTTTATCAGTTATTCATTTTTCTACCCATTTTTCTTGTCCTCTGTATCTTGACATCTCTGTCTACGTGTATCGGATGTTGGTTGGGTGATGGACATTTTTGGGGATATTATCCAGGAAAAATTTGGTCTTGGCTTGTGGTAAAATTACTGTTTATCCCGGTAAAAGTGGAAGGAAGAGAGCATCTTGTCGAAAATCAAAGTTACGTTTTTGTAGCTAATCATCAAGGTGCATTTGACATATTCCTGATTTATGGTTTTTTGAATCGAAACTTCAAGTGGATGATGAAAAAAGCTATTCGTAAAATACCATTGGTCGGTGTGGCTTGTGAGTATGCTCATCATATCTTTTTGGACAAGAGTGGTCCAAAGAAAATCAGAAAATCGTATGAGCAGGCTGAGTCAGTTCTGAAAGAAGGCATGTCGCTGGTGGTATTCCCTGAAGGGGCAAGAACCTTTACAGGACACATGGGTGTATTTCGAAGAGGAGCCTTTATGCTGGCTGATGAACTTCAGCTTCCAGTGTGCCCACTGACTATTAATGGCAGTTTCAATATTAAGCCCCGAATGAAAGATCTCTTTTGGGTTTTCTGGCATCCGATGAAGCTGACAATACATGAACCTATAGAGCCTATAGGAAAGGGAGCTGATAATATAAAAAACCAGATGGATAAGAGTTATGAGGTTATTATGTCAGCACTTGAACCTAAATATCAAGGATTTGTTGAAAATCCCGATCAATAATTGAGGGAAAATACTTATCTTTGCATTCAACGAAATATATAGGTTATATTAATATATAGAGAAAAAATGGAAAGCGATAGTATCGTAATTATACCAACTTATAATGAGAAAGAAAATATAGAAAAAATTATTCGGGCTGTTTTTGGTCTGAATAAGCCTTTCCATATCTTGGTTATAGATGATGGCAGTCCTGACGGAACAGCACAGATTGTACATCATTTGATGAAAACGGAATTTGCCGACAGATTATTTATCATTGAGAGAAGTGGTAAGTTAGGTTTGGGTACAGCTTATATTACTGGTTTTAAGTGGGCTTTAGAGCGGAAATATGAATATGTTTTCGAGATGGATGCCGATTTTAGCCATGATCCTCATGACTTGCCAAGACTGTATGCTGCATGCCATGATGACGGTAATGATGTAGCTGTCGGCTCTCGTTATGTCAGTGGTGTTAATGTTGTCAACTGGCCTATCGGGCGTGTGTTGATGAGCTATTTTGCTAGTCGATACGTACAAATAGTAACAGGATTTAAGGTGCATGATACTACCGCAGGATTTGTATGTTATAAGCGCAGAGTATTGCAGACTATACCTTTAGACCTCGTTCGCTTTAAGGGTTATGCATTCCAAATAGAAATGAAATTTACATCCTACAAGATTGGCTTCAAGATTAAGGAAGTACCTGTTATCTTTGTTAATCGTCGAGAAGGTACCAGCAAGATGAGTGGAGGTATTTTTGGAGAGGCTTTCTTTGGAGTAATGCGTTTGCGTCTTGACGGATGGTTCCGTAAATATCCAAAAATTAAAGAATAATTTTGTCAATACAAGAATTACAAAAACTTTATGGCAGACTGCCCCAGGCGTCTGCCTTAGTTGATTTATTTAAGAAGAAGTCGGTCAAGTCACTTTTTCTGGAGGGCCTTGTTGCTTCTTCTGTTCCGCTTCTTTTTTCATCAATTGCGTCAAGACTGAAGCGTACGGTGGTGTTCGTACTTGATGATAATGATGAGGCTGGTTATTTCTATCACGATCTTACTCAGATTATGGGGCAGGAGCAGGTGTTGTTCTTTCCTTCAAGTTATCGTCGTGCTGTCAAATATGGACAACGTGATAGCGGTAATGAAATTTTGCGAACGGAAGTTCTCGCCAAGTTAAGTGCTTCTTCTGCTGATGCTTTGTTTGTCGTTTCATACCCAGAGGCAATAGCAGAACTGGTCGTTTCTAAAAAGCGGTTGGATGATCATATTATAAAACTTAAAGCAGGGCAGACGTGTGTATTGTCTGAGCTTGAGCAGCAATTGAGATCATTCGGATTTGAGGAAAATGATTATGTATATGAGCCTGGCCAGTTCGCTGTGCGAGGCAGTATTATAGATGTCTATTCATATAGTTGCGAGTATCCATTTCGTATAGACTTCTTTGGTAATGAAATAGATACCATACGTACTTTCGAGGTGGAAGATCAGTTGTCTAAAGACAGAAAAACTGAAATCGAAATTGTACCGGAACTAGCCCAATCGCAAACGGAAAAAGTTTCGTTTCTCAAATTCCTTCCAGAGGATAGTATCCTGGTTATGAAAAATCTATCGTATGTGCATGATACAATAGATAATACTTATCAAGAAGGTTTTTCTTCTCAGGCCATGACAGAGCGTATGGAGGGGGCAACAGAACAAGAACAAGCCCAAATCATACGTGATATGCAAAAGGATAATAATCTGGTCACGGCTAGTACTTTCCTGAGAGATGTCGTAGCGTTTCAGCGTGTAGAATTCGGGCCCAATGCAGCAGAGGTAATGAGGCGTCAAGATGCTGATGCTCAAGAAGTATCTTCTAGAGCAACTCTACAGTTTCATACTACCCCCCAACTTTTGACCCATAAAAACTTTGACCTGCTTGTTCAAAATTTGGAAGACTATATTCTTAAGGGATATCATATCTATATTCTCGCTGATAGTGCCAAACAGACGCAGCGTTTGAAGGATATTTTCGCAGATATGGATAATCCTCGAGCTAAGAGTATTGTCTTTGAACCGGTAGATAAGACGATACATTCGGGGTTCGCTGATGATGATCTTAAGATGTGTTTCTTTACTGACCATCAGATTTTCGATCGCTTCCATAAATATAACCTTAGGAGTGATGCTGCTCGTGCCGGTAAGATGGCTCTGACGATGAAGGAGCTACAGGAAATGGAACCAGGTGACTTTATCGTGCATGTCGATTTGGGTATAGGTAAGTTTGGCGGTCTCGTTCGTGTTCCGGTAGGTAATAGCTATCAGGAGATGATTCGTATTATCTACAAGAATAATGATAAAGTAGACGTCTCTATTCATAGTCTATACAAAATAAGCAAGTATCGAAGTAGTGAAACGGGTGAGCCGCCACGTCTTTCAACCCTCGGAACTGGTGCTTGGGATAGGATGAAGGAGAAGGCAAAGAAGAAGATCAAGGATATTGCCCGAGACCTTATCAAGCTCTATGCTAAGCGTAAACGTGAAAAAGGCTTTGCTTATTCTAAGGATGGCTATATGCAACATGAGTTGGAGGCGAGTTTCCTTTATGAGGATACGCCAGACCAGTCTAAGGCCACGCAAGAAGTAAAGGCTGATATGGAAAAGGATCGTCCGATGGACAGACTTGTCTGTGGCGATGTCGGTTTTGGTAAGACTGAAGTTGCTATGCGAGCAGCTTTCAAGGCTGCGTGCGATGGTAAGCAGGTAGCTGTGTTGGTTCCTACTACGGTATTGGCTTATCAGCATTATCAGTCGTTTAAAAAGCGTTTGGAAGGTTTTCCGGTTACCATTGAGTATCTTTCAAGAGCACGGTCTACGAAAGCTACCAAGGCTGTTCTGGAAAATCTGGAGGCGGGTAAGGTTGATATTATCATCGGTACTCATAAACTGATAGGTAAGAATGTTAAGTGGCACGATTTAGGACTGTTAATTATCGATGAAGAACAGAAGTTTGGTGTATCAACAAAAGAAAAACTTCGTAAGATCAAAACGAATGTTGATACGTTGACGATGTCGGCGACTCCAATACCTCGTACGTTGCAGTTCTCATTGATGGGGGCTCGCGATATGAGTATCATGCGCACTCCACCACCAAACCGATATCCTATTCATACCGAATTGACGACTTATGGTCATGAGGTTATAGCAGATGCTATCAATTTCGAAATGAGTAGAAATGGACAGGTCTATTTCGTCAATAATCGTATCAGCAATTTGCAGGAAATAGCCAATCTTATCCATAAATATGTGCCAGATGCTCGAATAGCAATAGGTCATGGACAAATGAAACCCGATGAACTGGAGGAAATCTTGATGGGTTTCATGAATTACGATTATGATGTTTTGCTTTCAACCACTATCGTGGCTAACGGTATCGATATTTCCAATGCCAATACGATTATCATTAATGAGGCTCATCATTTCGGTTTATCTGATTTGCATCAGATGAGAGGTCGTGTAGGTAGAAGTAACCGAAAAGCTTTCTGTTATCTGCTCGCCCCACCTAAGAGTGTACTGAGTGTAGATGCTCGTCGTCGATTGGAGGCACTGGAAACATTCTCTGAATTAGGTAGTGGTTTCAATTTAGCTATGCAAGATCTTGATATCCGTGGTGCAGGTAATTTGTTAGGTTCTGAGCAAAGCGGATTTATGGCTGATTTAGGTTATGAAACTTATCAGAAGATTTTGAACCAGGCTATTACAGAGTTGAAGAATGATGAATTTCAGGACCTGTATTCTGATGAGATAGCAGGTGGCAATGATAAGATATCGGGAGATGATTTCGTAGACGACTGTGCATTGGAAAGTGATCTGGAAATGTATTTCCCTGATAATTATGTTCCAGGAAGTAGTGAACGTATGCTCTTGTATCGTGAACTGGATAGGATAGAGGATGATCTGGCTTTGGAAGAATATAAGAAGCGCTTAATAGACCGTTTCGGTCCTGTTCCTCATGAAGGTGAAGAGCTCATGCAAGTGGTACGTTTGCGTAGACTTGGTAAGCACTTAGGATGCGAGAAGATTATCCTAAAACAGGGTATGATGCAATTACAGTTTGTTTCGAATACGCAAAGTGCTTACTACAAGAGTATGAGTTTTGATCGAGTACTCAATTATGTAGCTTCTAATCCAAGAAAGTGTCACTTCAAGGAGATAAAAGGTAAGCGCATGATGATGATTGATAAGGTAAATAGCATAGGTCAAGCCACAGAATTGTTGGAAAGTATTGATCAAGCGGATGCGAAAAAGTAACTCTGCTTCAAAAGTCAGATATGAAAATCGCCGAATAGATAATTAGCATTCTATTCGGCGATTCATTTTTTATTGTATCTGATACTTATGCAGTAAGCAGTTCTTCTATCTGTTTTGCGATATTATCAATACTTTCTGTAGGTTCGAATCGAGCGACAACCTGACCTTTCTTATTGGTGAGGAACTTGGTGAAATTCCATTTGATAGAAGGATTCTCTTTATAATTAGGGTCAGATTCAGTCAGCATCTTGTCGAGAATAGGGTAGATAGGATGACTTTCGTCCCAACCAGCAAAACCCTTGGTTTCTGTAAGAAACTTATAAAGCGGAGCAGCATCATCGCCATTCACTTTAATCTTCTTGAAACGAGGAAATTCTGTACCGTAAGTCAATTTGCAGAATTTGTGAATACTTTCGTCTGTACCAGGAGCTTGCTGTCCAAATTGGTTACATGGAAAATCAAGGATTTCAAAACCTTGAGCATGGTATTTCTCATAAAGCTTTTCGAGTTCTTCGTACTGAGGTGTAAAACCGCATTTTGTTGCTGTGTTGACGATTAAAAGCACTTCATTAGCGTACTCTTTGAGTGATACATCTTTACCTTTTCTGTCTTTAACAGAGAATTCGTAAACTGTTCTCATTTTCTTGTATAAAATATATTTAGATTCGATTTGAGTAAATGTAATTGCAAAGATAGCATTATTTTCTGATTAGCGATAACAAAAGTTCAGAAATTATAAAAAAAATGGATCGTAGGGAATTCCCTATTCTCGTATCGTAAATTCCTTTTCAAGAATGGGGATTTTCTTTTTACCAATCGGTTTATTTATGTACCTTTGTGTTATAAAAATGAATCATAAATAAAGGGATGAAATTATGAAAAAGTTTACTTCTATATTCAGTATTGCACTGGTTATGTTAAGTGCATTGGCATTCACTTCTTGTGATAGAATGGAGGATATGGCTATGTCTGACACATTGCAGGGTATCTGGGGTGGAACCCTTCAAAGTACCTATTATGATGACTTGGGCTATCCTGTAGGTAATGATCAATATCTTACGATTTTCCGGTTCGATCGTCAGACAGCAACGAAGGGCACTGGAGTAGAAATTGACGTAATCGGTAATCGACGGGGGTATGGGCGATTTGATTGGGAAGTTCGCAATCAGACAGCCTACCTTTATTATGAAGATGGAACGAGAGCGATAATCTATGATTATACTCTGGATGATTATCATTTCGAAGGTTATATCGATGATGGTACCCATAGAGATATCTATTTCAACTTGAGTTTCATGTCTGACAGAGATTTTAATTCTTATTATGACGACTATTATGATACCTATTATAATAGGGCAAAATCAAATCGTACCAGAGCTGGTTCAGAAGAAGGTGTTCCAATGAAAAAGGGAAAACTCTTTTTTGATAAGGATTCACTTAATGCGCTGAAAAGCAAGTAATTACGAATTTTAGCTGGGGGCATTCCTATTACAAATAGGGATTTCCCCCAAAGTGGTAGGGAAATTTCCCCCATATAGGTGGAAACTTTATCGTATCTTTGTTCTCGTTAAAAGAAACATTTAGTAAGCATTAGTTATGAAACAGTTGAAATCATATCGAGTATGGGTTGTTTTAGGGCTGTTGGCACTAACAATAGTAGGCTGTGATAATTATACTGATGAATGGTATCCAGGAAATCGTCATGGGTATTATTATGATGATGACGATGTCTCTGATGATATGTTAGCGATGGCTGAATATATTGAAGGTCAGTGGTCGGGTACATTAATTGCTAAATATACAGAGGGTGGTATTGCTTATGCTGATAGCTTCTATGTAGATTATACTTTTCAGCGTAGCAAGAATCAGGCTTCGGGTATAGGTACTGAGTATACTTTTACTTTAGCAGAGGAGCCTTATAAAACGCGTAAGTTTACATGGTATATTAACCAAGATGGTCATGTTTATATAGACTTTGCAGATCATGTCAGCATGGTGATATATTATGATGACTTCAGGTTGGATAGAAGTCGGTTCTGGGGAACGATGACTGCTATCAAAGGGGTACAAGAGTATGATGAGTTTGATTTAACCTATCAGAGTGCTCATGCTAAGAGTAATCGTCAGGGAAATGGACGTAGCTATGGTGGAAAAGCCAATACTGTAATGGTAAAGGGTGTCGCCATGAGCAAAACGAAATAAAAATATTAGGGGTCAAAAAACGAGATATATTATTGCAGAAACGTGTTAAGTTAGAGATGTAAAGCGAGTATTACTGCATGCCTTTTGTGTAAAATTGGCACAAGTATAAAAAGAAAAGAATGCTCGTAAGGGCATAAAATTCAAGAAGTAGTAATGACAATTTAAGAAATTAATTTTTAAAGTAGTATTTATTCAAGTTAGAGAGTAACAAAAAGGGCAGCCGTGAGGTTGCCCTTTTTTCTTCGTATGGTGTCTTGAGTCGATATATACTTATCAGTTAAGTTTCCAGGCTCTTAGAATATTCTCTACAGCAAGAGATTCTACATGTTCTTCTGTGTCATCAGGCAAGTTACAGAAGAAGTCTATGCCGGTTTTTTCTTCCAGAGTATCGATATTTACGACATGGCTTGCAAGAGTTCCCTGCTTAGATGCTGAAACTGTTTGGTCGAACCAAAAGCCAATAGCTTTATAGCCAGAAGAGTTCTTCATCAATACAGCAGAAAAATAATATCTTGGCACAAGAAGCCCTTTGCTTGTCGTCGTGAATATATCTGTTGACTTGTCAATAGTACCACCTTTGCAAACATATAACGTATCAGAATGACTGGAATTAACTGTAATCCATGAACGAATTAAGCTTTCCATATTATTCCAGATACCAGTGTTGAACGAGCGAGCTTGTGGCTGCATGTTGGTAAGATAGAAGGTTTGGTAGTTGGAATTTGCTGAATTCAAACGATCAGCAGAGGGACAAAGATGGCCATGGTCATACCCAGTATTCCAAAACGGATCGTTATCAACGCTATATTGATAGCTACTGTTCATGTCAGGATCGGATGGATACTGTGGACTATCATCATAGCGTGTGGTACGTGAGAGTCGGTTACTCCAATACATTTTATAGCAAGACCATCGGTTAGATTTCTTTTCGGTGTCCCATTCTATGGAGTAGTTGAGAGAATCGCCATCAAGGTGGCTGATGATAATGCTATTACCTCCTTTTACCTTCGGAAACTCTAAATCGCCAATGTATTTCATGCTTGCTGTTGGTATGTTGGCATTTACATTAGAAGCGGAAGGCCCAGTTGTAGATGTTGAATTATCGTCATTACTACTGCCGCAAGCAACAAGGGCTAATACGCCCATGGCTAAAAATAAAGATTTAATTGTGTGCATAAGTGAAGTTTAGTTATATAGAATTACCTATTGAGATTTCGTTTAGAATGATAAAGGGTACGACCGACCGCATATGCAACTACGCTCGAACGTACCCTCTTGACTTAATATATACTTATAAAGGATATATTTACTTCTTCAGCTTACCGTAACGGTTCATGAAGCGGTCAACACGACCTGCTGTATCAACAAGCTTGCTCTTACCTGTATAGAATGGGTGAGAAGAGCTTGAGATTTCGATCTTAACCACTGGGTAAGTTTCGCCTTCAAATTCTACAGTGTCATTAGTCTTGCATGTAGAACATGTAAGGAACATATCGCCGTTGGACATATCCTTGAATACGACGGGACGATAGTCTGCTGGATGAATACCTTTTTTCATTTTAATCTAAAATATTTGTTTATTAATAATAATGTCACTATACGTAACGAGTTGCAAAATTACGAAGAATTTTGCAACTCGCCAAATATTTTAGGAATTATTTTCCTTTTTAGTTTGCGTAATAGATTGTAATAGTCTTAACGCGGAGTTGTACTCCTGCATTTTCACTGGCGTTGGTGTAAACGGCTGTATTACCACTGAATGTAACTGTTGCGGTGGTGTTACCTACACAATCTGTACCGTTGTATGAATCGCAAGTAAATACGACTTTAGCGATAGTAGCTTTACCTGTAAAGGTAATGGTATTGTTGGCGTATACACGAATACCTTTAGTTGCTGTGTAGTATTTAGGAGCATTACTGTTTGTACCTTTATCGAAAGTAATAGTTGATTCGTCAGGCATTGTTACAGTAGTTACTTCTGATGCGTTTGTCAAGCCAAGTGTACTTAAGTCGATAGTAGTGCTAGTTGTGCCTGCTGTTACAGCATTGTTGATTAAGTTAACTGTTGTACCAGAAATGGTAATGTTATTGCCTATCGTTGTTTCGTTACCAGATTCTGTTGAAGTACCTTCACCTTCGATAGAGATGAGGTAACCACCTTGAGTCATCTGTGGTTTATTACCCATGTAATTTACGATATTACCATATACGACAACTTTCTGGCCAGCTTTAATCTGGTCTGCAGATGTGAAATTAGCATCGTTCAAATAGTGTGCACGATAGATAGAGAATTGTGTACCGGTAGTTGAGCCATCTTCTGAGATATAGAATGTAGCATTTCCATAGTTTGTACTCACTTCGGGTTTTGAAGATACGATACCTGTAACGTATACATTTTCAATCTTGCCATCTTGATCCAATGCAGAAGCTTTTACATATGCAGCAGCAGCATTGTATGGGTTTGCCTGTGTTCCGTCACCTTTTTGCTCTTCTGTAACTGTTGATTCTCCACTTCCAGAAGAAGTCTTACCGTTTAAGTATACGATATGGCTCTTGTTTGTGGCAAATTCTTTTGTACCATTGTAAATAGTAACGTTACCTGCAACGACTACAGAATCTCCAATTGCAATATCACTTTCTGAAGTAAATTTCGCACCGCCAAGGCCAAGACCGCGATAAACATAGAATGTAGTTGAGGCCTCTTCATCTTTAATATAATAGGTGATATTACCATAAGTCTCATTAAAAGTACCTGTACCTACTTGAGATACGACACCCTTTACATAGTAAGTAGCGTTCGCATCGAATTCATTATCCATTAAGCTATCGAGAGCGACAACATTGAATGGATCCTCTGCAGTACCAGAACCCTTAGGTGCTACTTTAATCTCAGTATTTTCGCTGGCAGTTGGCAATGTATAAGGAGCTGGTACATCTTCACAACTAGTGAGAGAAAGTACGCTAACAGCTAATGCTATTGCTGAATAAACTAATTTTTTCATATTTGATTTCTTTTTTTTCTAATCTGTTATTTAATATCATTTAGGTCGCGAGCAAGAATCTGCCAAGTTGAGTTGTAAATGGTGAAGATACCAGTTACATCACATGTTCCAGATTTGATGATATCGTTCGCAAAGTCTGCATAAGTACTGGTGCGTAAGCACAAATTACTAGAGTTGTATCCTGTAAACGCACGGTTAGCACAGTTTGATGTCAGTGATACACTACCATCGTTTGGAGCATAAACATTCTTTCCGTTAGCATCCTTGAAAGTAACGCCCTTGATTGTCATCAACTTTCCTGCATTGTCGAAAATATAGGATGCATCAGATAGCTTTGAAACATCAAAATCTTCTTTCAGACTGTTCAGTTTGGTAGTATCAGGTTCACCTACAAGCTTGTAGTGCTTTTCCCAAGTATAGCGGTCCATACGACCTACGCCTTTGGCGCCAGTGTTTGTATTAGTATAGATACCACCAACTTCAGCCTGACCACCATAGCCACCGATAATTAAATCTTTTAAGTCGATGATGACTTCCTGGCCTTCAGGTAAGTAGCCATAGAGACCACTAGCTGAAACACATACGAGAAGAGCGCCAGTTTCGTCCTGGATAGAAATCTCCTGATAGATATTACCACCACGGTCATTACCCGTTACAATACCTTTGATTTGCATATCTTCAGAAATCGTGGTATATGAATTACTGGTAATCTTATTCTTATATTTGGCTTTCAGTTGAGCAATTGTAACCAGATTAGTTGTCTCAATGCTATTATCGCCATAAGGTGATTCGTCCAAGGTAGGGTCTGCATAGCTGCTTCCCATACACGAAGCAAAGATAACCCCTGCGAGCGCCAATGCTAAATATTTTAATTTTTTCATTGTAGTCTTTTTTAGAATCTATAAGATATCTGGAACATACCATTAGTACCCCATGCATAGAACTTCTTAGGGTTCTTAGAGAAGCTGTAAACGCGAGCTTTGGTAGTATTGGTAGTAGTATTAATGGTGTAGTCGCTTCGGCTCTGTACATAACCACCTGTTACAAGGTGAGTATTGTTCAGGATGTTGTTGACCATCAGATTAAAGTTCAATGAACCCTTCTTCAGTCGGATGCTCTTGCCGATACTTCCGTCAACCATCCAACCACCATGACCTCTGTACTGTTCAGGTATTATGTAGTTACCATCATTATCGACATACCCCATCTTAGACATCGTGCCACCATAAAGCATATTTGGCGCATAAGACAAATAGATGGCATCATACCAGTTGGCATTAAGGTCGATATACCAGCCATTCTGGTGGAAGCTCAAACCTGCGCTACCCATAGTAAGAGGAGTACCGTTATCGCGATAACCCTTGTTGTATACAGTCTCAGTAACGTATTTACCCTCGATAGAGTTTAAGTAAATACCATTGGCATTATTGATATACTTAGCCTCGCTTATAGTACCTAATCCCTTCAAATCAAGGAATGAAGTTAGTTTTACTTTCAAACCGAGTTCTACACCATAATATTCTTTCTCGATACCAGTCATAGAAAGATATGAGAATGAATTGATATCATCGTAGTAGAAATTCTGCCATTCAGTTACGTGGTCAAGACGGTTGTAATAGCCATTAATATTAGCCTGCAACCAACTGCCCTTATACTGATAACTAAATTCGCTGCTGAATACATGCTCGTCTTTCAAGTTGTTTACGAAGTCATTATTCATTTCAGGAGCAGCGAAAGCGGTGTTTGCTGTAGGAGCGTTCCACTCGTAGCCTATGCCCAAAGCAAGAACGTGGCCTTTACCTGCATCATAAGTGATACGACCTTTACCGCCGCCTTCCCAGAAGCGAGCTACACCACTTTTACCGTATGAGTTATCGGCAAACATACCGTTACGCATCGCACCGTTGCGCTGCATGGTTTGGAAACTTGTTTTACCTGAAACCATCAACTGTACTCGACCTACATTAGAAGTATAACTGCTCCAAAGAGTTGCTTTGTTGTTGTAGATTCTGTAATCGTAACCGAAAACATCACCTTCCTGTACTAAAGCGCCTTTACGGTCAGCACCCATAGTGTTCAAGTCGTATTGATATTGATCGCTTAGAGCAGAGTAGTTACCTAACGCATAGCTGTTTACATTGTGGAATGACGTTGCACCGAGAAGATCGTCCATTGTTTTGTAATGGCGATCATTATTGGTCTGGCCGATAATACCCAAATTCCATACAGAGTGCTTGGTATCATGTTTGGTCAGAGTAGATGCCAAGGTCATATTGAAGGCATCATTATGTTTTGCCTCCACATAATACAAAGCATCCTGACCAGTAGCAGCTGCAGACTGGTTAGCATAGTATAATTTATCCCAGTTGATTTGACGATTAGCCTTTGACAACGTAAAGAAGTTGTACGCAGAAAGCCACTGGTTATAATCATTGCCGATATTGTTGCCTCCCCATACATCATAATAACTAGAAGGAAGAGCTTTCCAATAGTCAGGCTGTGGATTTTCACTATTATTGTAATTCAAGCGTGTACCCTTATACATGCTATATTTACCAAAGAGACTTGTTACCAGTTTGGTATTGTTGTCAATGTTCCAGTCCCAAGTAAGAATAGCAGAAGGAGCGAAATCGTTGATAACGCGAGAATTACGTTTATGTCCGTTCTGATAGCCCCAGTAAGGGTTGTACTGATTGTCATTAGCGAGCCAATACATTTCGTCAGTAGAAGCACCCTGTGAAGCGCGCTCGGTAGGATTACCCCAAGTAGAGAAAGAAAGGCTATGACCATTCTTCCACATTTTCTGAACTCCAAAGAAATAAGAAAGTGAGTTGTAGAACGTACCCTCGACATAGCCCTGTTTAGCCCAGCGATAGGTTACACCTCCGGCAAAAGCCCAACCTCTAGGGTTGAAACCTGAAGCATAAGTATACATGCCACGCGCCGTATAGTTGCGATTAGCAGCAGCAATCGAAACAAAGTGACCTTCTTGCATAGCACCAGCACGGAAGTCATAATTATTACTTCCAGCTAGACTGTTAAGACCAAAATTGTTGCTTTCAAATGGAAGAGCAAATTCTACATTGCGAGTGAAGCGATTTAAACCACCCACATTAGAGAATCTGAATTGTCCTGATTCCATGTCGTTTAATGGAGCACCGTTCGCATAAACCTGATTGTACTTCTGGTTTAAAGCACGATAGCGATAACGCATAGGAGAAAACAAATAACCAGCCTGAGATGCGAATAGATTAGTGCTGGAATTTAGAATGGTCACGTTTTGTGACATATTCTCGTCCTCTCCCAATTGTGCTTCGGTGAAAGTGAATGCCTGCTCATCTAGACCCTGGGCTTGCTTTTGCTCAGTATTATTAGTGTTTTGAGCAAGCGCAATAGGGGTATAGCAGAGAGCCATCACAGCAATCTTTACCTTGTTTTGCATATTCTAAATTTAATAAAAATTATACTTTACTGTGCAAAGTAACGAAATATATTTTAAAAAAGGAAGTGTTTTTAGTTAAATTTTTCAGTTGTTTTGGCTTTTATATCAAATTAAATCACGATATTTGCAGAATACTTTCATCATATGTAAGTTAAGGAAGTTAGTAAGGTTAAAATTTTGGATAAACATTTTTAGCATTAATGAAAAAGAATATTCTTTTGTTGGCAGCTTGGTTTATGGCCTGCCTCACTGTATCTGCTCAGAAATCGTTTGTAGGTTATGCTATCGGTTTCTATAATCAAGAAAACTTGTTTGATACTTGTCATGATGAAGGCAAGAATGACTATGAGTATTTACCTGCCAAGGGCTGGAATGGTCTTAAATATTCGAATAAATTGAAGAATATGGCTCAGGTACTTTCTGAAATGGGAACAGATGTAATTCCTGTAGGGTGTGCTGCGATTGGTCTTGCTGAAGTAGAAAACGATAATGTACTTAAAGATTTAGTAGCTCAGCCAGCTTTGGCAAAACGAGGTTTCAACTTTGTGCATATTGAGGGACCAGATCGTCGAGGTATCGATTGTGCCTTATTGTATAATCCTCAGTTATTTCAAGTAAGAAATGTAAAATTAGTTCCTTATGTTCAGGAATTAAAAAAAGACAGTGCTTTTTACACCCGAGGCTTCCTTACTGTAAGTGGAACTTTGGCGAATGAGCATGTTACGATTATTGTATGTCATTTACCAAGTCGTTTCAGTGCCAGTTTCTATCGTGAGAGTGGTGCACGTCAGATAAAAGTTGTTAAAGACTCTTTGCTTCGTGAAGATCCTACCTGCAAGGTTATCGTGATGGGCGATATGAATGATGATCCTGAAGATGCGAGCATGTATAAAGAGTTGGCTGCTAAGGAAAATATTAATAAGGTAAAGGCTGACGAGATGTTCAATCCTTGGTATAATGTACATCAGTCTGGCACTGGTACATTAAGTTATCAAGGTGCCTGGAACCTTTTCGATCAGATTATTCTGAGCCCAACTTTGATCAATCAGAACGGTAGCAAGGATTATTCTACACTAAAGTATTGGAAGAATCAGATTTTCCGTCGTGATTATATGTTCCAGACAGAAGGAAAGTATAAAGGTTCGCCAAAGCGTACTACAGCAGGTGGTGTTTGGCTTAATGGTTATAGCGATCACCTCCCAACAGTAGTTTATCTTTTGAAGGAGAAGAAGTAATGTCTACAGAAATGCCGATAGAGACCCATCCCTTTGAACCGTGGCTACCTAAGAATGCTCGGTTATTGATGTTGGGTACTTTCCCACCTTCACCCAAGCGGTGGTGTATGGATTGGTATTATCCCAACTTCATGAATGATATGTGGCGAATCTTCGGCATTTGTTTTTTTGACGACAAACAGTATTTTATCGTTCCAGGTGAAAAGCGTTTTGCGCTCGAAAAAATAAAAACGTTCCTTGAAGAGAAGCGAGTTGCCATTTTTGATACAGCTCTTCGTATTCGTCGTACTAAAGGAACCGCATCCGATAAAGATTTGGAAATTGTTGAGCCAGCTGATTTAGACAGCATGCTTCGCGCTTTACCCGATTGTAGAGGTGTATTGACAGCAGGTCAGCTGGCAACCCAAATATTTACAGAACATTATGGTATAACAGCTGCCAAGAAAATGAAAATGGGCAGTTATGTTGAATTTCAGTTTGAAGGTAGGTCTCTGCGTTTGTATCGCATGCCAAGCAGTAGTAGGGCTTATCCGATGGCAACCGAGAAAAAGGCAGAATATTATCAGCGTATGTTTGATGATCTGCTGTAGTAACACAAAAAAATAATCAATAAATAGAGAATGGAAGATAATGTAACTATTATTGGAATTGCAGGTGGAACTGGTAGTGGCAAGACTACTGTCGTGAAAAAGATAGTAGAGGCTTTGCCTCCACATTATGTAGCAGTAGTTCCACTTGATTCGTATTACAATGATACGACACATATGACAGAAGAGGAGCGTCGCGCTATTAATTTTGATCATCCAGATGCCTTCGACTGGAAGTTATTGACCAAGCAAATCAATGAACTCCGTCTTGGACATGCGATAGAGCAGCCTACATATTCATATTTGCAGTGTAATCGTCTTCCTGAAACTATCCATGTAGAGCCAAAGCCAGTTATTATTATAGAAGGTATTATGACTCTCTTGAATAAGAAATTACGTGAAATCATGGATCTCAAGATATTTGTAGATTGCGATCCTGATGAACGCCTTATTCGTAATATTCAGCGAGATACAATAGATCGTGGCCGCACTGTTAGTATGGTTGTAGAACGCTATTTACAGGTGCTCAAACCGATGCATGAGCAGTTTATTGAGCCAACCAAGCGCTATGCCGATTTGATAATCCCTCAGGGAGGTGAGAATAGTAAAGGTATAGGTATACTATGTAAATATATCGAAGGACTGGTTCCTGCAATATAAAAAAGAAGAGCGCCCTCAACACAAGAGGGCGCTCTTTGTAATGGTGAGTTGGTATAACGTTAATTCTATATCTACTCGAAATCTTTTTCTGATAGTTCTTCGTTGGTCTTCTGCTCACGGTTAGAATTTGTATGGGTATCTTCAGCAGAAGATGTCGTGGTTGGTGTTGCATGCTGATTTGCAAAAGTTCTCTTTATCTGATGTATTTTGATGGCGTTGATACATTCGATAACCCCATAAAGCAGCATACTCCATCCGATGATTACCAATGGAGTCTCTGCAGATTCCAGCGGATTAACCATAATAAAGATACCTATTAGAAGAATGATGCTAGGTATAATCCACCAGAAAAGACCGATTTGAGCGAACTTATTGGCAGAAGCAAGGTTGGCAAACATGTTAATGGCACCTAAGATGAGAATAGATGCTAGAATGTACATCAGTCCGATAATAAATGTACTAGGCATAACCGTGAGAATACCACCTAATACGAGACTGCCGATGCCTACTATAGGAAAGGTAGGTTTTCTGTTGATAATCAAATTGCCATTGCTGTCGAATACCTGTATATCTTCATCTTGATGTTTGATAGCGCTGTAATAAGAAACGACCGAAATTAAACCGGAGATGAGGAAGATAATACCGATAGCTATCATGAGCCAGTGCATCATTTCTTGGCGATATTGAATAAGCAGAATACCCACGATAATAGCACAAATACTTCGAAAATATGAACTTTGTAATGCTTTCATAGAAAATATATTTTTCTGCAAAGATAATAAATTATTTAAGATATTAAACGAATTATGACAACATTATATCTAGTAAGGCATGGTGAGACTTATGACAATGCCAACCATGTTATGCAAGGGCAAACCCCAGGCGAACTTAATGAAAATGGAATAGCTCAGGCTGAATCTGTGAGCCATCAGATGGCAGACAAGGAAATCGACGTATTTGTCTCTAGTGACTTACATCGCTCTGTGCAAACGTGTGAAATCATAGCAGCTCCTCACCATGCTCAGGTAGAGCAGATACCACTATTGCGTGAACGAGATTGGGGAAGTTTCACGGGTAAGTACATTCCTAATTTGCAAAATGTCAAACCAGAGGAATGGCCAGAGGATATAGAAAGTATACCCCGTCTGAAATCTCGAGCTACCAATTTTCTGACCTATATTAAAACAACTTATCCTGATAAAGTCGTGTTAGCTGTTGGTCATGGCATTATCAACAAAGCTATTCAAAGCGTCTACTACAAAAAGCCGATGAATGAAATTAAACCGATGACCAATGCAGAAGTACGTATTCTCATTTTATAGCATTGGCTTATTAATCAAGAAGACACCTTGCTGAATTTAATCTGCAAGATGTCTTCTTCAATTATCCTATTTAGTCTTTTTAACCTTATATCTTATCTGTGTCCGCCGCCCAAGCTTGATCTCTCAGTGTGACCCTTGCTTGAACTTTCGCTAGAAGAGCGACTACTACCGATATTGCTGTTAACTCTACTTCCTCCGAATGAACCGCTTCTTACCGTAGAACCGCCAAAGGAGCGATTTGCATTAGAACGATTTTCATTAGAGCGGTTACTAAAGTTTCCATAATTACGGTTAGTATTGCGCTCGATACCTCTAGTAACAGTAGACCTTGTGCTACTTTCACGATTGCCAAATCGTCCATTTCTGTTATCTAAAGACGGATTACTCCGATTATTATTGTTCGTTAATCCTCCGAACGAACGGTTTGCATTACTTCTATTATTGCGATTCGTACTGATATGGTCACGTGTATCAAAGTGTTGTCCACGTCCGTATTTACCATTATTCCATCCATCCCTCATGCCAACATGGGTGACTCTGTTGTGATGTCTCCAGGTACGGTTAGCATACCAAGAACGTCCTCCATTATGTCGCCAACTGTGTCCACCTCGATAAACGACATAGACTCTTGGACGACCAAAGTAGAAGTAGTTACGATGTGGATATCGTGCGTAAATTCTAAAGTGCCAATAACCGCCATCCCAATAAATAGGGCGATAGAAGTATAGGCAATTGAGGAAAGCGCGATACTGCCAGTCGAGTAATACATATTGCAAATCTAAATTTCGCTGATTCCAATATACACCAAAGAGATTGTCGTAGCTATCGATGCTCATCAGATAATCCAGATTGATTTCATAGGCAGCTTCGTACTGCTCATCAGTCAGATTAAGTTCATATGCCATCTTATCAGTTAAGAATAATGCTTCGTCACGTGCCTGATTGTAACTCATGGCGCTAGCAGAAACTGTTATGGTCAACAGTGCTATCAAGGCTATAATCATCTTTTTCATATTCGTGAGATTTAATTGTTTCTATTATTTTATCCTGATGCAAAGATATGCAGTCTGTTTAGTATTATGGGGGGAATATCCCTAAATCGATAAGGGAAAATCCCTATGTCTTTAAAATAATAACGAATAATAATCGTTATATATTATAAAAAGGAAATTATAAAGAGGTAAAAATGAAAATAGGATACGCTATCCTTATTGTTAGTATTAGTAGCCCGTTTCCGTTATATGCTCAATATGCTTGGCAGGAGGGGACTGATAGAGAAGCATTGCAGTTAAATCAGAACATTACTTATAAGCTCGAGATGCAGAGCTCCTTTTCAAATCACGAAACACCATTATGGCTAAATGCTAATAAATATGGACTAAGCTCATTAGATAAATATAATGGCTATTTACGTGGAAGTCTTACTCGACCACTTCAAACTGATTCTGCTCGCCGATGGGGTATAGGATATGGGGTCGATGTGGCAGTACCCATACATTATACCAGTAAATTTGTTCTTCAGCAGGCTTATGTTGAGGCTCGCTGGCTTCATGGTACACTTACAGTTGGTGCCAAAGAGTATCCTATGGAGTTGAAGAATAATAGTCTGAGCAGTGGATCGCAGACATTAGGTATTAATGCTCGCCCAGTGCCACAAGTAAGGTTAGCCCTGCCTGAGTATTGGACAATTCCAGCTTTAGGCCGATGGTTTCATATCAAGGGACATATCGCTTATGGTAAATTCACGGATAGCAATTGGCAGCAAGAATTTTCTACAAGTTCTTATCATTATGCTACAGGAGCCTATTATCATAGTAAAGCAGGTTATTTGAAAATAGGCAGTCCAGAGCGTTTTTGTCCTTGGTCATTTGAAATAGGATTAGAAATGGCTGCCCAGTTTGGTGGAAATGGTTATAATGCTAATAATTCGTACAGTTCAGCACCTGTAACAGCTCCTCATGGGTTAAGAGATTTTTGGCATGCTTTTGTGCCGGGGGGGCAGGATGCTGCAGATGGAGAGTATGGTAATGTAGAAGGTAATCAGCTAGGCAGTTGGGTAGCTCGTTTGATGTACGATTCTGATTCTTGGATGTGGTCTTTATATGCCGATCATTTTTTTGAAGATCATTCCCAGATGTTTCTTCTTGATTATGATGGATATGGTGATGGTCCAGACTATATGGAAAAGCAACATTCACGCTTCTATCTTTATAAGCTCAAAGATATGATGCTGGGTACCGAACTTCAATTTAAATTTGGAACTTGGCTTCGAGGACTTGTTTTCGAATATATTTATACCAAATATCAGAGTGGACCATATAATCATGATCGAACCTATAACATAGCAGATCATTTAGCAGGTCAAGACGATTATTACAATCACAGTTTCTATTCCGGATGGCAACATTGGGGGCAAGTGATGGGCAATCCTTTGTATCGATCACCACTTTATAATACAGACGGGAGTATTCGTGTAGAGAACAATCGTTTTTGGGCTTTACATTTGGGAATCAATGGTAAGCCAAGTGAGCGATTAGATTATCGCTTATTAGCAACATTTCAAGAAGGTTTTGGTACTTATAGTGACCCATATACCCGTAAACGTCATAATGTGAGCACTATGCTTGAAGCTACCTATCATTTCAATCATAATTGGCATTTAAAGGGAGCCTATGGTATGGATTTTGGCAGTATTTTAGGTGAAAATACAGGCTTTCAGTTAACGGTATCAAAAACAGGAGTTTTACATTTTAAAAAGCGTCAGTAATCGTGAAACGTATAAAATATAATTTGACCGGATTTTTATTTCTAATGATGAGTGCAGTCATCTGCTCCTCATGCACATTAGAAACGAGTGATAATGGTGATTTAGATGGTTTTTGGCATTTAGAAGCAATAGACACTCTTGCCACAGGTGGGCATCACGATTTAAGCGACCAAAAACTGTTTTGGGGCGTGGAGCATAAGCTCATTGCGCTTCAAGGAAGTGATTTCAGTTTTTATTTTCGATTTACATATACCGGCGATAGTTTGAAACTCTCTTCACCTTATATCAATCATTGGCACCAGGATAAGGAGGATGGTGGTGATATACCTGTTGATGATCCTGAGATACTACGCCCTTATGGTATTCAGAATTTAGAAGAGAACTTTGCAGTAGAGGCTCTAAGTGGTTCTAAAATGATATTACGCTCAAAAGAATTGAAACTATATTTTACTAATTTCTAGTTATCGCTAGAATTTTTTTCCACTAATAATATTGGTAAAGGTCTTGAGCAATATCTTGCAATCGAACCACCAGCAGTGATGTTCCAGATAGTACAGATCTAGTTCAAGTCTTCTGAGCATTTTCTCTATGGTATCTGTATATCCATTATATAAAGTAGCATAAGAAGTTACTCCTGGTCGTATCTTGTACAATTGAGTATATCGGGCATCTCTTTCTAAGATTTGATTAATATAGTATTTTCGTTCCGGTCTAGGTCCGATAAAGGCCATGTCACCTTTTATGACATTCCACAGTTGAGGAAGTTCATCCAAATGGTGATTTCTCAGGAATTTGCCCACATGAGTTAGGCGTGGATCGCCTTCGATATCCAGTAATTGAGGTTCTCCATGTTCTTCTGCATCCATTCGCATACTTCTAAATTTATAAATCATGAAAGGTTCACCATGTAAACCAATTCTTTCTTGGCTATAGATTACGGGAAGCCCGTCCTCCATGCGAATGGCAAGAGCAATAACAGTAAGTAGGGGTGAAAATAATACGAGGCATATTATGGCCAAAATGCAATCTATAGCACGTTTCATATAGCGCATTCCTCCTTCAATTTATGCTGATAAACAGCTCCAATGATCAAATGTAGCCCCGTATAAAGAGCAATATCTGTTAAAAAGACGTATGTAAACCCGATAATAGGGAATAGAAGCATGTTAATAGCGATAAAAGCTAAGGCAAGGCCAAGAATAGTGATGAGAGCCTGGTGCATCGTCAACCCGATATTCATTAATCTGTGATGAATATGGTTCTTATCAGCATCAAAGATTGGCCGATGATAGCGAAGTCGGTATATAATAATACGAGCGACGTCAAAAGTAGGTATCAACAATAGGGAAACGGCTATATTCATGCGTGTTGGTTCAAAGGCCATTACCAATCGATTGTCCATAGAGAGTTTAACAAAGAGGAAACTAAGGATAAACCCTAAAGTTAAACTGCCACTATCCCCCATAAAAATTTTCCGATTGTTTTTGCTTTTTCCAAACAAATTAAAGTACAAGTAAGGAACTAATACCCCCATAAGACCAGCTATCAGAATACAATATACAGCGAGTCCTTCTTCCATGAAGGTTAGTAAGAATCCGCCCAAAGCAATTTCTGAAAGACCAGCACATAATCCGTCGATACCATCAATAAGGTTCATGGAATTACAGATGAAAACAATAATAAAGATGGTTAGAGGCACCCCCACCCAATAGGAAATCTCATGGATACCAAAGAGACCATACAGATTATTGATATATAGGCCAGCCAGTGGTAGTAGGCTTGCCGAAATGATTTGCACGACGAATTTGATATTTGCACTCAATCCTATGAGATCGTCCACGATACCTACAGAATAAATCAAAAGTAGACCGATTAAAAAGTAAATCGACCAAAGACTAATCTGAATAGTTCCTTTTCCAAACTGACTGTTAAAAACAAACAGAGCAATAATGAATGATAAAAGCATACTAGGCATAAAGGAAATGCCTCCCAAGCGAGGTACTAAGTTCTTGTGTACCTTGCGAGAATCTGGTATATCGTATAAGTTTTTGTCTTTACAATAGTTTAGTATTTCAGGTATTGCGATGAATCCGCATATGGCGCTTAGTAGAAAAGCTCCTATTATTAATAATATTGTTAAGGTCATACAAGTATTTGTCTATTACTTTGTATATATAACTGATAAATTAAGGATATATTGTGCCTATCATTTTATTTTTTACGTAGTTATATTATGGAGTTTCCCACTTAAAGGTTATTCTCTTTCACATTTGATAAATAAAATCCTTTAAGTGGGAAAAACTCATCTTGCATTAATTTGGAGTATTACTTGAGTATTAATCTATGCTTTTTTATATCTTAGCTTTTGTCCAAAGTCAGGTAAAACGATATTGAGTATTTTTTTAGTTATCTGAATACCTACTAGTGAAAGATAATATAAATATGCCTGAATCCTGTTTCCACCATTTTTTAATACGATATTGATATAGTCATCTTTCTTTTGTATTATTGATTTGGATGTAAAACCTCCAGCAACAAAAACTGCCATATCGTATTCTATTCTATGGAACTTCGCACCAAGTCGATCTGCTCTCATCAGAAATTCCAAGTCCATTGGCCATCTAATATCTTCATCATAGACACCAAATTTCTTGTACCCTTCACGTGTTACGAACATACCTTGATGAGCCACATGTCTTAGTAATGGCATCTTAGGGAAGGTCTTAGACGGAATTTCTCTACAACGAAATCCTGTTTCTGCGTCTTCCATAAGAATATTACCTTGGTATATATCTGATTCTCCATCGAATTCATCAGCGATTTTCTGTAGGGCACCTGGCAAAAAGAAATCATCCGAATTGATAATGCCTATTACATCGCCTGTAGCCTTAGCTATGCCTTTGTTAAATGCTTGACTTATATTTTTGTCTTTACCTGATTCAATAATAGCAATCTTGTCTCGATATTTATTCACGATATATAGAGTCCGGTCTGATGATAATCCATCAATAATAATATATTCAAGATTAGGATAATCTTGATTTAAAACACTTTGAATCGTGCGCTCAACAGTTTTCTCACTATTGTATGTAGGTGTAATTATGCTGATTTTAATGTTTGACATATTATAATGGAATTAATATATATTTAATAATGTAGCAATTTTGAATAGTCTCCATACTGATTTTTCTGATGGCTCTAAACGTGAGTCTTGAATCAGTTTGCATCGCTTTACGATACTCTGTTTAGCATCAATAAATTTCTTCAATATGTCTTTGTTCTCATTGCACATCATCTGGTTGTATCCATTCCAAATCTCTTGAGCTCTACGATATCTAGAGTGTTCTGAATATACAAATCTATGGAATCTACGTTTCCATTCGTGCATTTCACCTTGACCTTGCCCGATGGTATTGCTTGAATGTTGACGATAGAGAATGTATGAATTTGGATCAAATACTATCTTTGCACCTACAGCTAGTGCAACACTATATATCCAAACATCGTGCATGGGAATGTAACTAGGTGTGTACAGATTTATTATATCTCTTAATTTCTTATTAAATACCATGGTGCACCCAGGAATAAACTCATATACTAATGATTCTCCAAATGTAAGTTTTGGATTAATGATCGGTCCAGGAATGGGATTTAGATTCTCATCAGTGAGTTGGGTCCTGCTGAAATAAAGTGCAGGTATATCATCATATGGTTTGATAGCTTCTACGCCTGTTGATACTTTTTCGGGTTTCCAATAGTCGTCTTCATCAGCAAATGCATAGTAATCAGCATCGTGAGAATCTTTTACTAGCTGCATGAAACTGTGTGCTGGCTTTAGATTTTTGCCTTGATACCATGTAAGTTGATCTTTACTCTGGTATTCATCGAGTATCTTAGGAGTGTTATCTGTAGAACCATCATCGCGTACCAGCAGATCTATTTCTACATTTTCTTGGGCAAGGAGAGAGTCGATCATCTCTTTAATATAACGTTCTCCGTTGTATGATGATAGCAATATATTTACTTTATTCATTTTTGATATTTTATAGTTCTGCAAATATTTTCTGAGCGACTTTGACAGATTCAGCATCAGTAAAATGATCGCAGATGCGCTTATGGCTGGCTTCTGCATATTGATTTAATAATTCTGGAGTAGTAAGAATCTTGTCGATTGCTTCTGCATAAGCTTTGGTGTCGTAAAGAGCAACCTCTTCTCCTGTAACGCCTTTTAGGTTTACCCAATTTACTCCAGAACCTTCAATATGAAAGGTTACAGGGACACATTTACAATACATAGCCTCTGCTAGAGCTACACCAAAAGCTTCCTGCTTGGTGATGCTAGCAAATCCAAAGATATCAGCAGCATGATAGTAACAGCGAAGATCGTTGCAGCTTACCTTCCCAAGAAACTCGATACGCTTATTATTGGCTGCAAGTTGTTTCAGTTTGTTGGTTTCAGGACCGCGTCCAGCGATTAAGATTTTAACATTGCTTTTAATGTATTTTTCTGCAGCTATTAGCTGATCTATGCCTTTATATGGTATGTGTCTACCAACGAATAGTATCAGTTTACTACCTTTATATTTTTGTTTTATATCTTCTATTCTCTCTTTATCACCTTTGCGAAGATCGAAGTCACTCACGATCATTCCATTTTGTAGTACCTTAACTTTATCACGATATTTAAAAATAGGACTCGAAGGGTCTATATAATTTGGACTTGTAGCAAGAATCAAATCTGATTTTCGTAATGCTTCATTTTCTATTGGTTTAATCATTTTGTATAACCATCCCTTGGTTAGAATATCTGAATGCCAAAGTAATATCTTCTTACAATCATTTGGCAATACTCTATTTGCGATAGGATATACAAATGGATTAGGGCAATGTATAATAGCAATCTTTGGTGAATATAGTTGTACTACATTCTGTAGTTCTTTCCAGTAGGAGAAACATATATCTTGAGATGCAATATTTAGAGTAGGTGAGATTCGATATACTTTAGTACCATTTACCTCATTTATGCAAGTTCTGCCATTTTTAGCAAAACAGATGACAACATGATTATAATCCATTAAGCCTTCAACTAGATATTTTGCAACGGTTTCTATACCGCCCTCATCAGGATAATAATATTTAGATATATGAATAATTGTCTTCTTCATTGTGCGTATTTTTTTAAATAACGTATAATATTTAATAATATTACCGAGTCCTCTTTAAAAAGTAACACTTGTGATTATTATTTAATATTCCCAAAACAAAGTTGTTTTTCATGCAATTTTGATATCATCTGCAATGGATTTATTTTCTCAGTCAGTTCATATTGTTGTATTGTGGATTTCACAAAGTTGGCATTAAGATCCATATATAACAAATAATGTCACATTTAAAATGGGCAGATATTTATAAAATAAAGAAGAAAAAATATCGTTAAATTCTAAAATAAATATTAACTTTGTAACAAATACAACAAAAAATGGATGTAAATAGACAATCACACGAAATAGACATTGTTGGATCAATTAAGAAAGTATTGGAGGAAAAGAAACTTCTTGCAGTTGTGCTTGGAGTCTCTGCAGTCTTAGGTGTTTGTATAGCATTGAGTACCCAGAAATCATATACTACTTCTGTGGTATTGGCACCTGAGGTTTCGGCAAGTGGAACTATGTCTGAAAGTTTGAGTGATATGGCTTCAAGTTTTGGTATTGATTTAAATACAAAGGGCTCAATGGATGCTATTTATCCGGAGATATATCCAGACATCTTTGCATCAAACGATTTTATTATTAGTCTTTTTGATGTAAAGGTAACTACTAAGGAAGAAGGTAAGACTAAGACTTATTACGAGCATCTTAAATCAGATGGTAAAGTGCCTTTCTGGTCATACCCTGGTATCTTCATTCGCAATTTTTTAAAGAAAAAAGAAGCAGGAAAAGGTGGAAAGATTAATCCATTTATGCTTTCTGAAGGCGATGAAGATATATGCAATGGAGTGAGAAATAGCATTGGATGTCTAGTAGATAAAAAAACAAGTGTTATTACTATATCAATGACAGATATGGATCCAATGGTAGCTGCAATCATGGCTGATACTCTTCAAAGCAGACTGCAATCTTACATCACAGAATATAAAACAAAGAAAGTAAGGAACGATCTTAAGTATTATGAGAAACTATATGCTGAGAGTAAAGCTGATTATGTTAAAGCTCAACGTTTATACGCTTCTTTTTCTGATGCTGATCAGGATGCTGTTCTTCAGACTTTCCAGAGTAAACGAGATGAGTTGGAAAATGAGATGCAGTTGAAATACAATATTTATAATGGCATTGTTGCTAAGCTTCAGAATGCTAAGGCCAAGGTTCAAGAACAGACACCAGCATTTACGATTATTCAGCGACCTACAGTTCCTAACAGAGCTTCCAGTACGCCGAGATCAGTTATGGTAATTATGACCATGATATTTGGCTTTATAGCCGATTCTCTTTGGGTACTTTTTATCCGTGATTTCGTTAAAAACCGTAAAACAAATAATGCGTAGGCATGGTTTATAGCATACCTTATATAGTATTAGTGCTATCCCTTGGTTGTGCAGGAGTAGTCTTTGACAATACAAAAGATGAAATACTTAAAAAGCGACTTTATATTGGGTCGCTTTTGGTAGTTTTTATATTCTTTGGTTTTAGAGGATATATTTTGAGCGACTGGGTCAGTTATTATCCATATTTCTTTGATTGCTCTTGGGATAATATTTCCAACTATGAGTTTGGAAGTTCGAAATATTGGGAACCAGGGTATACGCTTCTAAATCTTATAGTTAAGGGATTGTGGGAAAATTGGCATTTTTTTGTATTTGTTAGTTCATTAATCAATTTTGGACTTTTATATAATTTTCTTCGCAAAAGGACAGAGAATATGCCGATTATTCTTATGTTGGTTATTGTGTTTGAAGGTTTAATGATATTTACTAATCTGATGCGTAATGCTATTGCAATATTGGTGTTTTTAAATGCATTAGATTATCTAGTAAAGCGTAAGCCTTTAGAATACTACGCTCTTTGCCTAGTAGCTCTCTCTTTTCATACATCTGCACTGGCTTATCTTCCATTGTATTTCTTTTTCCATCTGCGTCCAAACAAGTGGATTTATTTGTGTATTTTCATTATTTGTAATCTGATATTCCTTAGTCGTATTCCGATTTTTTTGACTTTAGCAAAGATGGTTGGGGTTAGTGAAATTTTTGCTGATAGAATTGAAATATATACAGAGTATCTAACTAGTAGTACACCTCTGTCTATTGGATATTTAGAACGTTTGCTTACGGGTACATTGATATTCTGCTATTATGATAAGTTAAAGGAAGTTCGCAATGAGGGTGGAATATTCATTAATGCCATGATAGCATACTTTGTGCTATTTTTCTTCTTTAATGAATTTGAAGTTTTGAGTAAGCGTTTTGCTACTTTGTTCGTATTTGGATATTGGATTGTTTGGTATGATTTGATTAAATGCTTTAGTATCGATAATAATCGTAGACTATTCAAGATATTCATAGTTTTGTATTGCTCATTGCGTATGGCGGGTACATGCCATTTCCCAGACTATGATTATGAAAATATACTTTTTGGGGCACAAGAATATCAAGAACGATTGTATTTTCACAACCGAACCTTTGAGGAGCAAATCTAGATATTATAGTTATACTAGAGACTCGTAAATTTTATAATGTTCATTAGCGCATTTTTGCCAAGTAAATAGATTTACCCTTGAGCAGCCCTTCGATATAAGTTGCTGGCGGAGATTGTCATCTTCTGTCAGCAATTTTATTTTTGCGGTCATGTCGTCTATATCCTTTGGATTAAAATACAAGCCTGCATCACCGGCTATCTCTGGAAAACAACTGGTATCTGATAAACATACAGGACAACGAGTTTCCCAAGCCTCAAGAATTGGCATACCAAAACCTTCGTATATGCTAGGATAGATGAAGAATAAAGCCTCTGCATACAGCTGTTTCATTAGTTCTTCTGATGCAGAAACATGTATTACCTTATCTTCTATTTCCAATTCTTTGAATTTAGCTAGTTCTGTGGTAGTAAATGGCATAGAAGTGCATATGAGTCTGAGGTTAGGATGTGACTTGCTTAGAATGGCAAAAGCTTTGATAAAACGATGGAAATTTTTATATTCTGCTCTTAATCCAACATATAGTATATATGGATTATTGGTAATATCTTTGATGTGCTTTGGTTTATCATGTATTTTCTCTATACCATGATATATTACGTGCACTTTTTTTTCATCTACAAAAGGAAATAAAGTGAGTAAATCTTTTTTGGTATTATTGCTTACTGCGATTATTGCATCTGCTCTTCGTAAAGATTGATTTTGTAATTCTACTATATCCGGACGGGGACTATATGTAGACATGTTGGCATCATGATAAGTAATCACTAATGGCTTGTTGCCAAGTGAATTGCCATAGTATGTGCCAAAGTTAGTTTGATGAAACACATCAAACTTCTGTCTCGAGAGTATGTGACTTGTGTAAGGGCGATTGATATGCTCCAACAATCTAGCCTGACCTCTGAAATATTTGGGAAAGTAGCGGAACAGATGCATTGCTCTTACATACTCATTGCATGCTAATAGGGTAGTGGTATCCCAACATCCTTGAGGTAATGAGTTTATCATCATGGCAAAATACTTAGATGCACCGCCATAAACATCATAAAATAATTGATGGTCGAATAATATCTTCATTTTTTAGTTTTTAAGTGAAAGGACAATCCCATATACAATGATAGTCAAGATTGCTACTACGCTGACCTTTTTTTTGGGCTGGTACGCCGCCAACAATTGTGTAGGGTTCAACATCACGGTTGACCACGGATCCTGCGCATACTATAGCACCTTTGCCAATTGTAATGTTTTGGAGAATTGTGGCATTTGCACCTATCCATACATAGTCTTCGATGATTATGGGATGATCTATCTCACGGAATGTGTGTGAATCTTTATCGTGACTTCCTGTGAATATTGACACCCCATGTGATATCGAGACATTATTGCCTATCGTGATGAATCCCCGTGCATCAAGTGTACATCCTCTATTAATATGTGTGTAATCACCAATCTTAAGTCTGCTAGGTGCCATAAAATATGACTTGAGATTAATAAATGAGTTCTTTCCAATCTTCATTCTGCAGAGCTTAAGTATAGTCTTGCGTATTGCCCAAAATGGAATCATTGGTAATATTTCGTTGACAATAAATTCAAAGAGAAATGCTCTAATCCACTTTTTTACATCAGCTGTGAATTTATTGTCAAGAATTGGATTAATGCAACTTGTTCTCAAAAAAAACAGAAAAGCAGGTAGAGAAAATTTTCCATTACTTGTGATTTTATAATTGTACCAATATGATTTAAATCTGTGTGCAGAAGCACCTTCTGCATCATAGACTTGGAGAAAAGTATCTGCCTTTAGGAATCTATAGCCGGCAGTATAAATGCTGAATATCATATTCCAATCCAGTGAGTATTCCAGATCTTTTTTTCTACTAAGATCAAATAGAAATTGCTTTTGTACGCTTGTTCTTGTAAGTGAGGCTCCATGGCGATAAATAGGATATTTACGGAGTAGGCTAGTATCATCAGGAGCAATTATTTTTGTTTCAACAACACCTGAACGAGATATGCAGTTGGTGTAGATGACATCAGCTTGATTGGGATCTACAGCCGTAATCGTATCTTCGAGTGAAGTGTTAAAAGCAAAATTGTCACCAGAATTAAGGAAATTAATCCATGTTCCTGTAGCGTGGCTGATACCTTTGTTCATGGCATCATAGATACCACCGTCTTTCTCTGAGCACCAGAAAGCTATACGGTCTGCATATTCTGCTATGATATCTTTGGTTCCATCTGTGCTTCCACCATCAATGACAATATATTCCTTCTCCTCCCAGGTTTGCGAGAAGTAGCTTTCTATTGTATTTCTGATGTTTGCAGCATCGTTGTATACAACTGTGATAACACTTATTTTATCTTTCATTATTGATTCCAAATTCCTTTAGCTTTGTTTCTGATTAAAAGGTGACATTGATAGAGATGGATTACAGCCATACTTGCATAGCATAGTGTCATACATAAAATAATGCCTTCTGAGCCTGCTTGATTACCTAATGCGAGTAGTATGAGTATATATCCTGCTGTAAACACAATTGATGTGATCATTTGAACTTTTATTTTATTCAATCCGTTGATGAGATAGGTTACACTATTATTTAGATTAAAACAGCTGATGTACACGAGTACGCAGGCTGATATTGTGAAAGGCACGATTACTTTTTCTCCTACCCAAAGATTGTAAAATAGTGAACTTCCTGCCAGCATGATGATTCCTGCTATTACACTAAAAGCCCAGAAGAGCAGTGCTTTGTGAAATGTTTTCTTGATCCATTGGAAATCTTCTTTGATATAGGCATCAGTATAAGCGTTCCACATTGGTGAAATTATGACCGTGTAACCGATAGCCAATAGATTAAAATACTTGTAGGCGATATTATACGTAGTTACTGCGGTAGGACCACAGAATTGAGTAATAAAAAGGTTTGAACTGCCATAGATGACCAGGCAACTTGTTATCTGTATCACAAAAAATCCTAGACCTTTGCCCACAATATTCTTTAATAGCTTTGCATCAAAAGCGTGGATGGATGGTTTAAGATCCTTGTATTTTTTAAAAATAGGGAATGCTGCTATCAGATAAATACAAACCGGTGATATCGTTAATGCTAGCACGATATACATCAAGTTTCCTGTAGTTGTTTTGGTTAGGATATAAGTGATAATAAGACCAAAGACGCTTCCTGAGACAGATAGAAGATCATTGATGGCATATTTTTGAAGAGCGATAAAAACAAAACCGATATTTTTTAAGACAAAATTTGCCAGTGTAAACGACAGAGCGATAATCATTATGTTTCTCAATTCTGTGTTACTTAGGGTATTCGAATTAAAAACCTTATTGAAATCTAATAGGCATAGAGGCAATATGCTGATGATGCCAATGATAATTGCAATGAGTGTTAACACACATAGCGTAGTACTCAGATAAGCTTTTCCTAAAGCATAGTTCCCCTTAGATATAGCTTGGGTTAAATAATTACGCATACCGTTGCCCAGTCCGACATCAAAAAATGTAAACCAGTAGAGTATAGAGGTTATCGTCATCCAAATACCATATACTTCGTTGTTCAGATATCCTATGGTTATAGGTACGATGAGTAAAGAAGTGAGTAAGCCGATTATTTTTAATATACCAGAAAACAAGATGTTGTTTCTCAACATCTTGTTTCTCTGATTTTTCATATGTAATATACTACTTATCGTATTCATTTATTTACTCAAATTAGCAATAGTTGCTATCATCGTAGCGATACTTGCTACACTGGTTCCCATGGTTGCCATTTCGGCAATAGAGGCCTTCTTTTTTAGTTTACTTGGTACTACAATCTC
>Ga0247611_10000346_pt1 | contig 95664 bp, 157 predicted proteins | sample 177DNAGHGhighgp2_FD_192422 | JGI IMG/M metagenome (GOLD analysis project Ga0247611, IMG submission 192422) | Sheep rumen microbial communities from Palmerston North, Manawatu-Wanganui, New Zealand - 1770 DNA GHGhigh gp2 | ecosystem: Host-associated > Mammals > Digestive system > Stomach >...
TGTTACCGTACCACCAAAGCATTCCTATGAGCAAAATAGCAATAATCGGTGTTGCATATAGAGTTCCATGCCAAAAACTATCCATACCATCACTAATAACTGAATTGATAATGCAAGCTAAAAACGTTATTACTGAACTTGCTATAATAAATATTATCCATCCTTCAACAGTCATGTTAATTTCTTTTCCTCATAGCATTCACATATACCATTTTCAGAAAGTTTTCCTATCTTATGGATAACAAATCACTCTATTCCGTTCATAAAGACTATACAAGCAAATCCGTTATGTTCGTGTTTTACCTCATCTGGTGTATATGCCCATGTTGCTATTCTGGAATACCTTTTGCAGTTCCTACAAGTCTTGTAATTCTTTTCCATTCTTCTTTATTGCTCTCTATACTAAAAAACTCTTTAATTCTTTGTAATCTCTCTTCTCCTCTATATCCATATAAATAGCACGCTAATTCCATTACTATATTAGGCTTTGTGTCTTTTTGGTCATTATATACATCTTCAGCATATGATTTATGCCAAGTATTTGGGTGAGCCATAGGTATTATGTTGCTATACGTTCCAATTGCTTCTTCACTATCTATTTCTTCTTCCACATTTATATAGTAATTTATAATTGATTCTCTATCCATTCACTTTCAATCACAATAGGTATTCGCGTTGTTGTGCTGCAAGGTCTTTATAGGGCAGCTATTAACTGCCCCATATATTTTATATTTTAATCTTTCTTAATCGGTTCCGTACAAAAATGAATTTCATTCAACCAAGCGCTAAATACATCCGTTGCAATATCTTCATACAGACATGTTTCAAGCCCCCAAATACTACAAAGGTTATCCGCGAAATACTGGCATACATCCGGTTTGAAAGCTACATAATTCACATCACTTCCATGCGGAGTTTTAACTGTATCTACCATGCTAACAGCCTTATTGTCTTTAAACGCCTTTTTAAACAAATCTATTGCTTTTGTCTTTTCACCGTTTGCCGGGATAACTTCAATCCTCATAGTTACATTTCCAAAATCTACAATATGCGGAAGAATTTTTTCGAGTGCGTCAGCTTTTTCTGCATCATCTACATAAAGAGATGCCACAATGTCATCATTATCGAATTCCATTTTAATCTGCTCATCGCCTGAGAACAGTGCTTCGAGTTCATGATAGAAAATCATCCACGGGCTGCTTAAATTCAGTTCCTTGTTATCCATTTTATTCATCCTTTCAAAAATAAGTTCTGGTGTAATAATAGTTTTGTAAAGCTGAATTACACAAACCAACTGCTTCAATAGACGAAAGTTTATTTAATACCTTTTCTTTAAAGAGTTCATCTTTTAATCGAACTACTTCTAAATCTCTTGCTACCTTTTCCTGTATTTCTTCTGACGGTTTTGATTCTTCAAAGAAATATTTACTATATGCAGCACATTCGTCCTTTAATTTTTTATTTTCTGCCAATAACTCATTGTATTTCTTTATGTAAGCCGTTTCTCTATCATATTCTATATTTAATTTGTCACGATATTTATTCCTCTCTTCTCTAATCGCTATATTTTCATCTTGTAACATTTTATATTCTTTTCGCGTGCAGAATATTTTCATAATGTCCTCACTCGTTCAATAACTGCTTGTATTTATCGAAATATCAGAGAGCCTTCTGAATATCTTGCTCTTCATTACCTTTGTCTCTTCTACGCCACAAATATTTCCAAAAGTTGAAGATTGCAAAGTTAATTACTGCGTCTTTACCAAACACTTGCGTCATCGCATCTATACATTCAACTTTACTGTTAGCGTAATGTTTTGGACTGTTTACCGCGTCAAATGTATCTTTTTCCATATTTTCCTCCTAACAAGAAAATCAATCATTTTAAATATTCCCAACATTCATCTGGCAACTGGCTTAAATAGTAATCTCTATTTGGATACCAGTAATGCATATTGCCGTGTTTATTCATCCACTCCATAATAAAGCAATATCCTAATCCTCTATACGGTTCCCACATTCCATCAGAATCTCTGAAGTGTCCACCTCGCAAAATCCAATCAGCTAACTTCGGATTACTATAGTCAATAATGTTTTGGATTCTGCTTGTGCCTTTAGTTGTTTCTCTATGTAATCCAAACCCACAAGCAAAACATCCTGTTCTGTCGCACCCTGTAGTATGTAAACATGTTCTTTCTAAATCAAAAACACCTGATCCAAACACATCGTCAAAATTCATCTGCCCGGATAATTCATCTTCCGTTACGATTTTTCCGTATACTTCACATGGCTGTATATCATTCATTTTGAGATATGCCAAAACATCTGAATCAAACCAGAAAGACATTGGATTGCTTATCGGATATTTCAAATCAAATCCATTACATCCATTACGCAGCCACTGCTGAGTACGCAATCTGCTTTCAGATGCCATTTGAGCAGTTATTGGCATACGTCCTGTTTCCTTGCAATATTTATGTGCAGGACGTTTTTTCATCACTCCGCAACACTGTTGCCCTATTTCAAACGGTGCATCTAACGTGAATTGATAGCGAACACACGAATACATTGATCTATCAACATCGCTAGGGATATTCTCCATTGTCGCTTTCCCGTCCATCCTGTTTATACCCATCAAGCGTTGGACTCGCAAATTGTATATAGTTGTTATAAAGTCTTGCGTCAATAGAGTTTTGAGCAGTGAGGATTCCGGTAAGTTTTGAAAATAGTCTAACTTCACCCCCACCATGTATTCCTGACTGTTCTGCTTTTTGCACTGCTTGCCATATCTGCATATCACGGCTGTTAGACTTTGCGTACTCTTCCAATCCGCAGAACTGACGGTATTTCTGGCTATGCCACTTTTGTCTGTCTGTCTGTCTGTCTGTCTGTCTGTGCAAGGCTATTTTGCTGTATTACCTGTGTCAAGTATTTTCTTGCTCCCCACACACATTCAGCTACTTCTTTTGAAATCAACGGATATCCATATTTCTTAATAACCTCTACAAATGTCAATTCTGGTTTTACAATATCAACATTGTCAAAAGTCTTTACAAATTTTTCAATCTCAGGATATTCAAGCGTAGTGTTAACATGCATTGCTTTAATATCCGGATATATTTCTCTAGCAATATGTAGTAATGCTAAACTGTCTTTCCCACCGCTAAAACTAACGTAAACTCCGTTTAAACCATATTGGTTTACCCATTCCCTGATACGCAGCTTCGTTTTCATAATCTTTACTTTTAACGGCAATGCTTGTAACTCTTGTAATTCTTCTTTTGTGTGCTTATTTGCCATTCAAAACTACTCCTTACTTGTATCCCACCCATTTACATTTCTTGCAAAAATATTTGCTCTTTGGTGGATTTGATGCACAGATCACGGTATTATCCTGATAAATCAATTCACCACATTCTGGGCATTTTACATTTACTTTAGTTTCATCTTCTATTGGAAGTATAAAACATTCTCTTTTATATTCTTCCCAAGACATTCCATTCATTTCCATACAAATACAATATCCGTTCCGTTTGAACTGCAAATCTCACATTTTGAAAATTCCTGTGTCATAATTCCATATTTAGTTTCTATATACATCTCTGCATCTGGATGACTGTCCTTATAGTCTCTCAATAATTCAATTAACTCACTTGTATCAGTTTTGGATTCATCATCCGGTCTGGCTATTGTTGCTTTAATTCCTTCTCTCAGGGCATTTAGCATCTGTTCTTCAGTCACCTTATATTCATTTGAATCCATATTTATCCCTCAGTTCTTCATTCTCAGCAGTTGCTCTATTTATGATCTTCCTGAATATCGACTTTGTTTCTTCGTCATAGTCCAGTTGCATAAGTCTGGTAAAGTCTTCAATTTCATTTTTGTTTTGAACATATGTTTCCGATAATGTTCTATTATTCATTTTTCATATCCAAAAAATCAAATAATGTAGGAGAATCAACTTCATTGTATTTATACATATTGCGTTTTTATGCCGGATGTTTCTTAGTCACATGTCGAGAATGTTGTGGTTCTGTTGCAGCTCTTTCTATACTCCATCCTCTCTGTATTCTTCTATAGAATGTACACTTATCAATTCCAGTTAAATTACACCAATGTTTTACATTATGTGTTTCTCCGTTAATTGTTATTAAATTCCCTTCCACATCCTTTCCTTTTGTGTGTTTCGGTTCTGTAAACGCTTTTTCTACATCCCAACCTTCTCTTAATCTTGAACGTAGCGTGTTATAATTTAATCCATTAGGCTTAATTCTTCCCCACTCTGATAAAGAATGCGTTTTGCCATTAAATGTAATTTTTACATTTCTGCTAAAATTATTCAACTGAGTATAATAATCTACCCATCTACAATTATCAGGCTCATAATTACCATCATTATTTATTCGGTCAATAGTTAATTCTTCTGAATATCCATTTTTCATTGACCAATTATAAAAATTGATAAATCCTTCTTTGCCATTCCATTCTTCGCATATTGATATTCCACGTCCACCATATCTTTCATATCCACACGAATTTTTATTATTACATCTTTGTTTCATAGATGCCCAAATTCTATAAATTCTTGTATTATACATGCCGTGTTTGACGTTGGCTTCCATCGTTTTCTTACGCCAATATTCATCATGTTTTAAACTCATATGTAAAACACCTTTTCATAAATAATCAAATATTGTCATCTGGTTGCGTTCATCATCTAATGTTTGCAAATTTTTTACGGCTTGTTCGTAGTATTCTTTCTTCAATTCAAATCCATATGCCTTGCGACCCATTTTTACTGCCTGATAAACTTCACTGCCAATGCCCATAAATGGTGTCAATATAACACTGTCTTTATCGCTGTATAAATCAATCACCCGTTCAATTAAACATAATTGCAGAGGCGCGATATGCCGTTCTGATTCTTCGTCTGAAAACATCTTATTAAGCGTATCTGACTGGTTTATATCCATCCATGTAGGATCAGGATAAATGTCTGAACACCATGTAGGTTCTGCTACTATTTGCCATTTTGACACTGGATAAGTTTCATTTGTGTGAGTTATCGGAACTGGATTTTCTCCCGGTTTCCGCATAAATACAACATAATCAGGTAATCCCATTCTGCTCATTGCTGAATCCTTCTTTACCTGTTTATGCAACAACCCAAGAGCCTTTGTTCTTTGCATTTCTGTTACAGGACTTTTATATACAGTAACTTCACTGTGATAAATGAATCCACATTTCTGAAACAACCTGATTAAATCGCCGCGAAAATCTTTAAGTCCAATATATCCATCACGTTCTTTCATAGCAGGTATCTGCATACAATGAACTGCCATAATTCGTCCGGGCATAAGTACCCGATAAAGGTCTTTCACTATAAATTCAAAATGTGTGAAAAATTCTTCATCCGTTCTTGAATTTCCTAAATCTCTATCGCTGTTACTATATGTGTATAATGCAGAAAAAGGTGGAGAATACACTATAAGTCCAATGCTATTATCTTTTACAAGTTTTAATCCTTCTGTTACATCGCAATTATAAATTGCATAATCTTCCGTGATTTTGCTATCATTTACTTTCACGCCCATTTCGGTAACTCCATTTCTATTTGAGGATTATATGTAGTTGTTATCCGTGTCGTATGTCTGATTTCTGATAACGTCACCTCTTTCATTAACGCAGTCATCTGTCGTTGCATCTCTTCAAGTTGTGCTTCTTTCTTTTTAATATTGTTCAGAATGTTAATTTCTCGTTCAGACATTATGATATAAACATCTACATTTCTTTCCTGCCCAAAACGCCAACATCTCCTGACTGACTGATAAAATCTTTCCATTGAATCACTCAATCCGCAGAAAATCATTTTATGGCATGACTGCCAATTACTTCCAAATCCGAAGATAGATGGTTTGCTTACCAGATAACGTATATCCTTGTTAGCAAAATCAATACTTGCTTTCGCTTTGAAATCAGGATCATCAGAGCCTTTTACTTCTACACAACCTTTAATCTTTTTTCGTAGCATTGAAGATTCATCGTTATAATCAACCCAACATAACCATTGTTCATTAGGTTCTTTGTTTATCAGTTCCAGAACCTTATCCGTTCTGTCTTCCATTGACTCTTTTCTAGCTGTCCTACGTTCTTCTAGTGTTTCCGCTGCAATTACGACAAGTTCATCCTCTTTGACTTCAGACTTAGTAATAATTGTATGAATGTTTAATGACGGTAAATCAAATCCATCTATCTGGTAGTCAAGTTCGTTAGGATTTTCAAAGTACACAGCCCAAGTTGCCAACCACTCCCAAAATGCTTTTTTAGCTGCCTTTTTAAGTCTCCATTCTGAAGTTCGCCCACCATCATGAACAAAATATGTAGCTAACATTTCAGTGCGGCTCATAATACCTAAGAATTCAGCAGAATTTCCGTATTCCAGATATGTATTCGGTGCTAGTGTAGCTGAAAGAAGTAATTTATATGGCGTTCTATTAAACCACTGAATGAAATTTACAGTTGTTTTAGATGTAAAAGATTTCAATATACTTGCTTCATCAAGTACAACTGCTATAAAGTGTTCGTGATCGAAATGTTCAGCCATTTCATAATTTGTAATATTGATGCCCGGTTTTACATCTTCCTGCGTTCTACATATATTTACGGGCATAAGATTGAATTTTTCCGATTCTCTTTTTGTCTGTTCAACTACTGATAATGGAGAGATAATCAATACATCACCGCCTGTATGATTGTGTACAAATTCAGACCATGAAAGCGCGATCATCGTTTTTCCACATCCACATCCGATAAGAACAGCAGATTTGCCCTTTTTACATGCCCATTGGATTATGTCTTTTTGAAACTCAAATGCCATAGGACAAATTTCATCACGGTCTATATCAAAACCTGCTTCTATCGTTTTTAATTCTTTGCCTTTTAAGAATTCCTCATAAGTCATTACATTCTCCTAGCTTTCTCCACTTCATCTGCCCATTCAGAAAACTTTTCAGCAAGTTCTTTTCCACCAATCAGATATACTATCAATCTGGTTTCACAGTATGGAACATGATGTTGACTGTTCCAATCAATATCTGTATGTGCTGATGGTAAATCTATGTCATACATCTGGATTGTTTTTCTCGCACTTGTGATAACAATTCCTGCGCTATCAATTCTGAATTCGTTTACCATAATGCGTTCCATTCATTGAACATGTTATACGTATCAATTCCACCGATTACATATGTGAAAAGTTTTGCAGTTGCTACGTTTAGATAGTTTTCTTCCGGTTCCCAAATTCCCATTTCCTCAATTTTTGGGTATTTTAAGGTATACAACGGGATATGTGGGCGCATTCTTGTAATCTTGACTATATCGCCGTTCCCGTCCTCAAATACAAAGGTATCTGTCATTTGACGCTCCTTATTCAGTTGTAAGGTTAATAAAAAATGGGAAAAACATAGGTCAGAAATGTAAAGGACTACAGCTAGAACGCTGTCGGAAATGTAAAAGGCTACCTATGTTTGATATGTATTTAAGACTATTATATACTACTTTTTCAGAAAATGTTTCCCTATCTGTGTGAATTGTTTTTGCAGGATTTTGTGAAAATTGTTACTTTATAAATATATATTATCATTACCTTTCTTCCGTATCGTGATAAAGTTTCCCTCATATCCTTCGTTCTGCAAAAACTCTTTCACTTCTGGATGTTTTGCATTTAAGATTGTCAGTTCTCGGTATGGGCTTTGAAGATCAATGTCATATCCATTTCTGATTAACTTCTTTTGCGCTTCACTTACCGTTATCATTATTTTCTTCCTTCGTACTCTTTACTATCTTAGTTCCGAACTCAACCATATTCTTTCCGTACTCAAATGATGAATCGGCGTTTTTTCTATCCTGCTGAAGATTAGCGAGTAACTGGATCATAAAGCCCTGATTCTTAATAATGACACCTGCATAGTAGGCTATTGCCTTTGTCGTATTATCCATGTTCACCTCTTACTTTCCTGAAGAACCAATTCCACCAACTCTAACACCAGTTGTATTATCATCATCCGTAATGCCGAATTTTACGAACAAGCCCTGTGCAATCCTGTCACCTGCATGATATTTTACAGGCTTATTTGATGTGTTCCAGAGAGCCAACATAATGTCACCTTCATTTTTTTCGTTGTTGTAGAAATCCGCATCTATAATACCAATCGTATTGCTAAATACGACACCATCTTTAATTCCTACACTTGACCGGACTGTGATTAGCAGAACTTCTCCACTTTCCATGTATGCCTTAATTCCGGTCGGAACAACCAGTCTTTCATCCGGGTCAAGATGAATCGGATACGGCGTACTGAAATCATAACCTGCTGATCCTGCGCTGCCCCTGTATGGAATCACGATATTCTCATAGGCTTCTTCACAAGATGTAAAACCATTCTTCCATGAATCCTTTGCGAAATTCTCATAGCTGACTTTTTCAAATCTCATTCTGTATTTTCCTTTCTCTGTAGTTCGCTGAATTGACTTTGTTTCTAGCTGCACATACCGCACATCTGACTTTTCCCGGAATAGGTTTCCTTTTGCCACACTGTACGCATAAACCCTGTTCTTTCCGTTCCTTGTATCTTCTACGATTCTGTTTTTTGTTGTTTTCTTTAACATCTACAGATGCAGTATATTTCTTCCACCTTTCACTTGACGCTTCACTGCAATCAGGACACCTCTTTTCGCCGGGAAAAATAGTATTCTTGCGGCATTGTGGGCAAACTCCCATTTTGATATACATTGCTCTGTTAAGGCTTTGCGTTTCACGGCTTTTTCTTCTGCACTCAGAACACATTGTATATCCCGGTTCAGGATTAGCTTTTCCGCATACTACACATAACCCCTGTTCTTTACGCCTTTGATACCTTCTTCTTGCGCTTCTGGCACTGGATGTGTCAGATAATACTTTTTCACTCATTTGCGATTTTCTCCATTGTCAAATCAAACAAGTCACCTGTGAATTTATTGCCTTTATACTTTACATACAACTGCTTCTTCAAACCGTCACAGTAATCAAATCCCTTTTCTACTTCCTTCAGGATTTTTGTACAGTCTATGAAAGCGTTGTAGTAAAGAACTAACTGTGTGTTTGTTTTGTTCCAGTCCTTTATATCGGACATTTCAGACAAGCACAACCGTGATATGTTTATGACGGTTTTATCTTCACCGTACTTTTTTAAAATATCTTCCATGTCGTTAACTGCGTTTGCCCAGAACAAATCTTCCAAGTCATCCTTGTGCAGTTCAGTCTTGTAGTGCTTACTGAACCACTTCCAGAAATCACCTATAACTTTTGTGAATTCAGTCGAAGTCATCCCAACCGTCACCCTCTTCTGGTAAAGTTACCCATTCGCTACCATCTAAATAATCAACCATTTCAGGTTCAGTCTGTGTTTCTTTTGGTATATCTATTTGCCACCCGTAAATTATGTTCTCTGCAAGGCTATTCTTCATCCGTCTGGATTCTTTTTCATACCATATCGGGATAAACCAGTCTTGTGTACCATTTTCGCGGTCTTTTGCTACTTCGATGACATTTGTTCCCGAATAAGCTATATGGTCATCTTTCCACTTAAACATTTCACGACTACGGATTTTGAAATCCTCATTATTGCGATGAATCAGGAAAGCATCATCAACTGCGTTCGCTAAGTCTCCTGAACCGCTAATATCTTCAAGTCTAAGGAATGTAACTGTCTTTCGCGGATGCGCTACGAACATGATATGTACATCTTCATCTTTAGCAATGCGTTTCAATTCAAGTGCAAATTTCTTTTGTGCTTCTAACTTCTGGTAATCTAAATCATCAATGTCTAAAGCCATAAGATTGTCAAGCACAACTAAATCTAATTTGTCCTCTTTAATTTTCTTCTCGATTTCATTACATAGCAGTTTGAAATTATTGCCGTGATTGTTGTTATACAGAAACAGCTTCCCTTGCAGCCACTTGCTTATCAGTTCACGGTTTTTCATCGGTACATTGTACTGCCCTTCGTATCTACCCGGTTCAACGCCATTTTTCCCGGCAGCTTGTTGTATTAACCACCGCATGAAATCCTGCTCATCTAACTCACCTGAGTAGCATCCAACTATGTTTCCATCCTGTATAACATTCAAAATCATACCGCTTAACCATGTGGATTTACCTGCTGAACGAAGTCCTGTAAGCACTGAGATGCCTTTTTTCTTCAGCCCATACATTTTCTGATCTATTCCTGTGTATCCTGTCTTTATATAGTGGACTTCCTTCCGTGGCATGTTATATACATCCATAGGCGTATACCATATCGGATTCTGTTCTGTCGGATGTAAAGGCTCCGGTTCGTGTTTCTTTGCTCTGTTGAAATGACCGTACATCATCTTATCTTGACGTTGCCATTTCCGTTCATATGCATCTGGTTCAAAGAGAACTCGCACATCCTGCCATTTTTTATCTTGACACGAATCATGGAAACAATGAAAACCTATCGCGCCGCCATTCCCCTGAAATATCATTGCATCTTTTCCTGTATGTTCTTCATTGAATGGGCAATGGTCTAAAATGTATTTAGTTCCATCACTTGTACTATACGGTTTATACTGTATTGAGTGCTTATCCATCCAATTAACAAGATCGAATTTTTCTCCGTTATAGTTATTGTATCTTTGCGGAGTATCTGCTTTTGTTGGGATTATTTCATTTACCTTTTGGATATATTCAATCGGTATCGGAGATAATTCTTTAGGTATTGATAATATTCGGCTCATTCTATGAGGATATTCTTCTGTATCACTTCCTTTTTGTGCTAAAGTTCCATATAATTTGCATACTCTTGACGCATTAAAATTAGCTGTATCAACTTTTATCCAATCATCAGTGAATAAAATATTGAGAGTGTTTAAAAACCTTTTAACAGTGTCATTAACTTCATTGGTGTTTTTTAAACAAATCCTGTAAAGTAGATGATAGCCGTTCCCACTAAATCCAATAACAGGTTCACTAAACCCTTGCTGTTTCAGAAAAGAATAGACCTTCTGAGCCTTTTCTTTTGCCTTTGCAACTGATTCGTCAGATGATGATGTGTCTGTTGGTCTTATAGGGTCGAGATCAATTAACAGCCACCAACGGCCTATTATGTCTTTGTCACCTGTTGCAGAAGCACTCTGAACGAAATCATCTCTTGCTGTCTTTGCATAACATGCTTTGTTTATTTCATTCATTACTATATAAACATTCTTACCACGTAAGTTCTGCTTATATAGCTTTTCTAACATTACATTTACATCAGTGAAATAACCTACTGTCGGTTCTTTTTTACTTTTACTTGCAATTCGGACTTCAAAAAGTCCGGAAATAGAATCTTTTTTGAAAATGGAAACGGCTTTCCGCACCTCATTTTCATCTATGTATTGTTTTGACATATCGCATCCTTATCTGAACGGAAGACATTCATCATCCGCACCAGTTGCGCCATTTGTTTGTCCATAGTTAATGTCTAAGAAATCATCATAGCCTGTGTTGAAGAATGTGCTGCCATACATGATGTATTGCATGTCAGTTCCTCTTGAAGCATCTTTAAACCTGTTTATGCATCTGACAAATTGTTCCTCTCCAACATTGTCATATATATTTTCTCTTGCTTTATATTTGACAAAAGCCTTCCCCATTTTTCTTGGATATAACTGCCATAGTCTTTCAAACATCTCATCAACACGTTTCCTTTTCTCTGTCGCAGAAATCGGAACAACATCGTCATGTTCTCTCTCTGAATCGCTAAAATTATTATCTGTTATATTGTTATCTGTTATAACATATGGTATAGGTTTCTGATTTTCGTGTTTTCCATTTTGGATTTCTTGACTTTCCATTTCTGATTTTAAGAAATGGATTTCTTCTTTTTTGATATCGTCAAAATGATTTTCTACAACCAGAAATCCTTTCTCTGTCAGGGCATACCATTTAGTCCTATCGAAGCTAGTCCTGTTGTAATTTCCTTCAACAATCAATTCTTCATCCTTCAGTTTCTTTAATGCACCTGCAATCTGATTCTTTGAAAGATATGGATACATTTCTTCAAATGCTTTTATGCTATTGTATGTCCAATGCATTCCATCATAGAAATGTTTCTCATTAGCGATGTTTTTCTTCACCCAGAAATATATGTCTTTCAAGATGATTGCGCAATTTATTCCGTACTTTTCCGCAATCTTTACATCAAACGAATGTTCCAACTTAACCACCTCTTTCCAGTTGATCTAATACTGATTCAATTTTGATTCTGCGTTCATCTGTTTTTGGCATTTCTTTCCGCATCCACTTAGTAAAAGTAATATCTGAAACACCTACCATATCCGCAATCTGCCAGTTAAAATATCCTAAATCAGATATTCTATCGCGGATATCTTTGTTAGCATCATTTGTTCTCATTTGTTACTCCTATTCTTATTCTTAAACAATTATAATCCATTTGAATCGGACAAATCGGACATGTTTTATTGTGTTAACAATTCAACTATTTTCTTCCCGGCATCTTTACTAGAGCAGAATACAAACTCGCATCCGTACTTTTCCTGAATAGTGAAACAACATTTCGCCAACACGATACCTTTCGTTGCTTTCGGATATTTCTGCTTTCCTCTCTGGAAAATCCATAGTCGCGGATTTACCCATTTATGCAAGTCTTTAAGGTTTGTGATTGTTTTATTTGAAATTATTGTTCCGTTTTTCGCATAAACAAGTTCATCATCATTTCGCACAAGGATAAACAACTTTATTCCGTTATTCTGCGCTAACTTTAATTCATCCCTAAACCTGTCATGTGATTTGCCACATACATCTCCGACAAGTTCCTGTATAGAATATTTTTCATCCACGGCAACTGTATATGTTCCGAGCAAGTCCATCATCTTGACTGGAATGCCCCTTGCTTCTTTCCGAGAAAAAACATCATCTGTCTTTTCATTCGCCAGAATGTAATCACCTACAGGAAGTCTTGTGCGGATAACATCTATACCTTGCTGCGCGAAATACTTATTCACAGCTTCGTGTTTCCCGACTTTCTGGTTCGTGTCCTCTATGATTGTCATTCTTAATCCTCATTTTTTCTTTTTCTTCGGCGTACATTTTTCTATTAGACATTCTGTTCGTTTTTCATTCCTGTGCTTATTTGATGAAAGCGGCGATTCTGTCATTTTGACAATCTTTTTGATTTTAGTATTCGAGCCAAGCAGATACTTAGCCAATGCAGCCGTGAAAGCAAAGTATTCATTGTAAGTTTCACCTTCCCTCAGTTTGACTTTTGTTTTATCGCCGTTTTTCCAGATCACAATGGTTTCATCCGTCTTCCAGTTATGAATGATGTGTTGCGGTACATACATATCAGACACGATCTTTTTTAATAACTCTTTAAGTCTTTCCTGCTGTTCTGCAATAATTTTTTCTAAGTTTTCCCTATCCATTTTTACCCTCATTGTTAAATGCATGATTTTCGACTCAATTTAATCGTTTAAGTAACTTACCCTTACAACTGTCCACATATGGTGCTAATCTTCAAAATCGGGGTCACTTTCCTTATCCGTGTCAATAGTTTTCAACCTTCTAGCATTACGCAGTATCTCAGACATTTGTACTTTACGTTCTTCCGACATTTCATGGCCTTTAATGATATTGACTTTTATTGCTTTCACTGGAACTGCACCCAGGATGACATTTTCGTTATCTTCGAAGATTTCTACATCATCTGGGTATCTTTCTTTCATTTTTCGTAACTTAGATGCGAATCTACTGCCCTGTAAAAAATTCACGGTTGCAAATTCATCACCGCGCAACCAGTAAATACAGTTCTCGCGCAGATCATCCGCATTCGTATTATTGAGAATTGATGATACCAGTTCGAACTTAGTCATACATATTTCCTCTCTAGCAACTGTTGCTTGCGCTTCTTTGAATTCTTCTTTCTCTGCCGCCTGTCTTCCCAATATTGGCAATCCAATTTCAACAACCTTGGACAGTTCCGCTCTAAACATCTATGTGTCCGTATTAAACCGGGTGTAAGATACCCTCTATGAGCAGCAAAGGTGCAATACGCTACAGGCTGTTTAACTGGATTGCCGTCTATCAGTATGAGATATTCAGATTTTTCGCACACTGTTCACTTCACGAGAACGGAAGTTCCGTTTCCGTGATTGAATCCGGAATAGAAACGAAATCTTCAACAACACTCTTCGGCGGCTGAGAAGTTGCTGTGGATGTGGGCTGTGCTTTTGCCTGTGTCTGTGAACCATTTTCCTGTGCTGCTTTCTTTGATTCAGCAAAACCGATATTGTTAGCATAGATTACGGTGCTTATACGCTTGTTACCTTCTTTATCCGTCCAACTGTCGTTTTGTATGCGGCCTGAAATTTCAATTTTTACGCCTTTTGTTAAATACTTCTCAGCAAATTCAGCAGTTGAATTGAAGCAAGTGACATTGAAGAAATCAGCATCATACTGCCCGTTCTCGTTTTTTATGCTTCTCTGTACTGCGATTGGAAAATTAGCTACAGGCTTACCATTCGCTGTATATCTAACCGTTACATCCTGCGACAATCTTCCTGTGATACAAATTACATTCATGCTATATATCCTTTCTATAACTCTATTGTTTTAGCATTTTCAGCTATTGTTACCATTACATCGTTTTCGACTATTTCTTTGATTTCTTTTTCTATCTTATCTGGATCAGCGTATATATTTGACAAGTGACAAGCTATGACCGACTTGCAATCTTTTGTCGCGGAAACTCTTAAAAAGTCTTTCACGACTTCCAGACTTGAATGTCCTCTAAGTCTATGTTCCCTAGCATTTGCTTCTTCCGGGATTTCTTCTGAATGATTAACTGCTATCAGGAAATAGTTTATTCCGTATGCAGATAAGTCATATGGGCAATATTCGAAGTCAGTCATATACAGAAGTTTTTCACCGTTATCAAATGTAATCATGTATGCTACATTCATCACATCTTCATGTGGTACTTTAAATGTAATTACTCTGTATCCACCTGCGATACGATAGGGCATACGTTCTGATAAAGTACGGATATGTTTTCTGGTTTCGTCATAATAGATTTGTGCTGTATCCCAATTAGAATAAACCGGGATACCTCTATTGATGAAACTATGAGCATATTTGATATGATCTCCGTGGCAATGACTTACTAAACAAGCATCTATCTTGTTTACCTGAAATTCACAAGCAATTTCTACCTTCTTCCACGGCACTCCTGCATCAAGTGCTAAATAGTGATCTCCGTTTTGAATCAGATAGCAATTACCTTTACTGGTGCTACCCACAACTTTAAGTTTCATTTACTGTCTCCGTGAAAAAATTCCACATATTCACCGTATATCTTTTCTCACTGATAAGTTTTCTATCAACTTCAATCTGCTTTTGTGGTTTATCGCATTTGAAACTCTCACAGATATATGGTTTAAATCCTGTGTCATAAAGAATACATTTCCGGGCAACATTATCTCGAAATGGGCAAGTCAAATCATATATTGGTGTATCTGTAGTTGGTATTCCTGTTGTATGATCGCAAGGTTTTATCTTTTTCTTACGGACATATCGTTCTATATCACGTATCTCTTTTCTTGATAAAGGCAGTAGTGCGGAACAACAATTTCCGCACCCTGTACAATTACCATCTTTGTCAGTGTAATTGTAAACACCGTTCTTCATATTATTGATAACTTCATCTAATGTTCCTACCATGTCATTCTTTCCTTATCTCAATCCGGTCAAACTCATCTTCCCTGATTAGTGTACGGAAATGTTCTGAACCATTTACACCTACAAAATTACCTTTAACATCAATGGAATAGATATTGTCAAAAGTGAATGACCGATTCAGTTCGTCATTTATGAACGTCACACTTAGCAACATCACGCTTCTACCTCGCCTGTCTCGATATCGACCATAAGTGTTTCTTTGTTGGCATTTTCTGCGATTTCTTCTTTTGCCAGTTCAAGCGGATCATCTGCCTGATTATCAACATATCTAACTTCACCTGATTCATTCAGAATACCCATATCTGATTCATATGCCCTCTGAAGATCAATAGACATGACACCCCATTTAGATATAAGCTGACGAATAAGTGTCTTAGATGCCATTGCATCAAAATCTTTCGACCAGAATGTATACGAAGTTCCTTTTTGAACATCACTCCGATAACCAAGGCTATACTTCTTTGCATGTTCTTCCATTCTGGTTTTAGGCCAGTAAATTTCTTTACGAAAACCATTCACAAGTTCGAACATTGCATAGTAACCAGTTGTTGGAAGAGTTGATCTTAACTTTTCATCCATAATCGGCTCAAAGATGATTTCTTCCGTAATTGGATTGTATGATTTCAACTCACCTTCTTTTACTGTTGAAGTAACAATCCTCTTATACTGCCCTGAACGTATTGCAAGCTGAATGTAGCCGCGACTTCCAATTTGAAATTGTGCTTCAGAAACACCTGATCTTCGATCTTTGTAAGGCACAAGATAAAATTGACCTAGCTGCGGAGAGGGTGATAAATTAAGAGACTGCCCAAGTAAAGCCGCTGAGAAAATTGAACTGTTTGTACATTCTGAAAGCATTTTATTTGACTGAACCGCTGATACTATACTAGAAATGAACTGTGTCGTGTTTTTCTCACCAACGACATTAGCAATGTTTGCTCTAACTGCGGGATTTGCACAAAATGTAGCAAAACCGACTTTATGCTGACCTGAATTTGCAAGTGATGTATTTGCCATATCTAATCTCCTTATCTTACCTTTGATTCCGTGATTGAAAGTATCTCAGCATCTTCAGACTTCTTTTCCGCAAACAATCTCCTGATTGCTGCCGGGATTGAATCTACTGGATAACTTCTCTTATAGGTGTGTGAGTTACGCAAATCCTTGTAAGTAATTGTAATCATATTCCTACTCCTTTTTTTATATAAATAACGGTTGGCGGCACAATTCGCACTTTAATCGCACATACACGAACCAACCTTCAATATTGTGGTGAAACGGTATTCTCCGTTTTGGGTAGCTAAGTTAACATCGCTACACACCACATTATGGATACTCCTACACCGATGCATCGTTTAATATCCCCAGATCGTCGGCTCTCACCTGCTCCAGTCGATAAATGTAGTTTCTCCATAAAAACCGGAACGGCAGGATTCGAACCTGCATCTCTTTTCGCTAAGTGTTTTGCCATAGGATTTACTTTTTAGCACCTACTTAAACTACATTCCGAAATAACTGGCGGCAATCGTGGCCTTTGATCGCACTTTAATCGCTCATTAACGAACCAGTGTTGTTCATTACTTATTCAACATTGGATAATTACGTAATGTATTTTTTTATTAACAGTATCTTTAAAAATCACCTACGCCAGAAAAAGTAAATCTCTTACATTTGTTGTATCAGGGAAGGTATCTAAATGGCATCTGACGTAGGTGTATATAAACGTCCGGTTATGGATTTTGGGGTTGTGTGTTGAGTGCAGTCTACAGAAACAATTAGTTACTATCACAACCGGGCGATTATACCTATATAATATGGACGCTTGAATCTGTTTCTGGATTTCTGCCTTAACAGCAACGCCCTTGACCAGAATAAAGGAATGTATTTCTTCAAGAACCGGGTATCAGTTACCTTTTATCCCGTCCATATTTTCATAGCAGGTGGGGCGGCGTTTCCCACATCTCAGATACGTTTTCCAACGTGTGATAGGAGCCTTTCTATCCTCTGCCTGATATACTTTTATTCAACAGATAATTGACTATCATTTGTTACTTTCAATAGAATTAACTGACTATCAATATTCGGTTGATTATCACCGCTTAAACATTCGGCGTTATCAATCCAAATAGGAACCGTAGTCTGGTAATATTCATGAAGAGTTCTAATGATATTTAGTCCAACTGTAATCCGATGACCTGAGTTAAGTGAACTGTAAGGAACACCACCAAAAGTGATTTCGCAACATTCTCTCAGACCACCATTAACCTGATTTTCGAACAACTTAAATGTTAGTCCATCGAATTTATCATTGATTCTCTTTGAAATCGCCCTGACATAATTCTCCACCGCATATAGGACTTTTTCACAGTCTGCGATTCGCTGTGATGTTCCGCGCAATTCATCCTGTAACTGCTGTATGCGTTTTTCACATTCTGTGTTTTGAACATTCACAAGCAGTTCTTTCTCTATCGCGGAAAGTCTGTATTTCCATTCATTTATCTGTTGCTGAAGTCGTTCTATGTCGATCCGTACTCTCGCCAAATCAATCTTTTGTGATTCGAGTTCAGCAATCTGCTTGTCGATTTCCTGACATTCAGGTATGTCGGACATCTTTGGAACGATTTCTTCACCTGTGAACTCAGCTTCGTTTGCAGCTACTTCGTATTTGATTTTTGCTTTATCTGACTTATCTTTCTGCTTTTCAAGCAGTTCTTTCTTTTCGCGCAGTTTAATTTCTTTGTTCTTTATATCTATGGCATGTTTATTCCCAGAAATACGCAGGTTATTTATAAGTGCATCCTGTTCAGACTGCCATTTCTCTTTGAGAGACTGAATCTGCTCTTCAGGAAGAAACTGACCGCAGGTTGGACATTTTGTTTTACCGTCCGGGAACTGCTGTTCCTTTAACTTGTTGTACGATTCCAGTTCTTCAGCAAGCGTTTTCTTCTGCCTTTCGATTTCCGATTCAAGCACTTCAACTTCCTGAGACAGTTGTGTGTATCTTTTCTTTTCGTTCTGGTACTCAGTCTCAAGTTTATCTGAAATACTTTTGCGTTTTGTCAGATCACTGCACATTTCATTTCTTACTCTGTCGGCAATCGCAAGCTGTTCAGACTTCAAATGAAAAATTTCTGATTCGATGCTGTTATTGTTCTTCTGCGACAGTTCGTGAACCTGTGCTTCTAACTGTTGTATCGTGCTTTTAACTTCTGCTTTTTCTGCTTCAAGTGCAGGTGTATCAACTTCCTTTATCTGCTTAGAAACTTCATCTATCCGGGTCTGGATTTCGTCTGGAAGTTTCCGCAAATCATTTCTGCTTTTCACCCATTTTTTGCGGATATCATCAATCGAAGCGATTGCGAGTTCGTCTTTAATCAAATCAAAATATTCAACTTCGCTTTCTAAGTCGCTTGTATCCAAATTCCCTATCAATGAGAACAAGAGTTTTCTTTGATCCTTCCAATCCATCTGAGGGAAGGTGTAAGGACTGGTAAGAATCTTGAAGATGTTTTCATCGACCATATCAGCGATGAATGACGCATATTCTTTTGCGCTTTTTGGAAAAGAATTGATTTCAAACTCGTTAACGTTCCCAGAAAACTCTCTTGTTTCTTCACCTCTGCGTTTTACCCAACGCTCTTTCTGCGTTTTCTTTAATACATATTCCACACCGTCAACAGATATGGTTCCTGTAACGGATATATCAGTATTATGTACCGGGTTTCCATCTGCATCTAATTTACGAATACAGAATTTCGTACTTCCTGCTCCATCTTTATCAAACAAGAGCCAACTCCATGCATCATATATAGATGACTTCCCGGAACCGTTTTTACCTAAGATATTCGTAATCGTGTCATTAAAATCTATTGCCACGCTTGACAATCCTTTGAAGTTCTCAACCTGTAAATTCAGCAACTTTATGATTTTCATTTCTCATCCCCATAATCTTTCACGATTTCTTTCACAACCCTTGTTTTATCTTCATCACTTAATGAATAGATATTTGATACTCTATAAATCGCTTCAAGTAGTGCTACACATTTCGCTGAAAGTGTGATATAATCCTCTATAGCCTTATTTACCTGAGCGTCTGACAATATCGGTGCTGCCACACCAATGTCAGGCGTTTTTTTATGTTCTGCGCTCAATTCACCGTTCTTATATATCGCCATAGTTTCCCTTTCTTTTTATAATGATTTCCAGATCAAGCGCATCCGCCATGCGCCGAATTTCTTCAAACCTCATCCGGTCGATATTCTTTAAAGAGTAACTTGTTGCTGCTCTCGTCTTTCCTAAGAAACCGCTCAATGTCTCATGCGACATGTGTTTTGCACCCAATCTGGAAAAGAAAATTTCTTCAAATCGCTTTGTCTGCTCATCATATCGAGCCTGTCTTCCAAGTGGTTTAACTTTCGGCAAGTCATATCACCTCATCTCCCGGAACCTGTGAACCATATACACCGCAAGATATATACCCATCAGTATGTACATCACAGACAAATCTTCAGGTACAACGCCAAGTAATCCATCCAAAATAAAAGCCAGAATTACGAACGCAATTATCGTTACCGCCGCTAATGTATCAAGTGCGTCTTCCACGGTGATTCCCTTCAAAAATAACCTCACAGTTTCGATTTCAAACTTTATGAGCGTCTTTCCCTGCTCAATACGATCTCCCCTGTTCATATTTCCCCTCAATCTATATCGTCCAAATCGTTTAATGACTGAATTTCTTCTTCTAATGCCATAGGGCATGTGTAACTATCTACTACATTAAATGCACCTTTAAGATATTTACGTTTCAACTTCTTATAAGATATTTGCCCGCCACGTTCATTGATAAGACCATATTCACGTTTGATCTCACCGTAAATATCTCTGTAGACTCTTGACCGCAAATCCTTTTCTGCATACGCGTTTGACTTTTTACCGCCAAGAATTTCTACGCCTTTACGCTTTACGGCATTTGATAAGTCATCTGCTTCAGGTGGGAGTAAAGGATATTCCTCATCAATATCCCTGAACTTTCGGTCAAACTTTGAATTTTTCTGGCTCTGTTCTTTTTCGTACTTTTCTCTTTTTTTGTTTTCATCTACGAAAGCAAGCACAACTTCATTGATATTTTCAGGAACCAGTTCGCCGTTCATTGCTTTTACAACTAATTCGTTATATTTCATATTTACATATTCCTTTCTATATTCTGCTGCAATATTTCTGCCCAATCGTGAATTGCTTTAACTGCTTTAACGAAATTAACTCGTTCACCATCTGGAAGTTCTGCAATTTTATCTGCTATCCAAATATATCCACCCATATCACGTACAAATGAGCCACACTGAGCAACGAAGTAGATTGAACCTTCAATAAGTTTTGCTGAGGTTGTCGCTTGCGCTGTTTGTAATTTCAATTCATCAATTTTATTCTGTAATTCAAGATTTTTTCTTTTTTCCTCGTTTACTTTTTCACGTTCACGTTTATAATCATTCTCGTAAGATGATGCAAGTTTTGCTTTTTTCTTATATTCAACGTAATCATCCGGAATGATTTCAACTTCCTTTATTACCTCTTTGACATTCTGCTCTGCCTGTATGCGTTTTGCTTCTGACTCTGAAAGCGCGGAACGAAGTTTGTTATTTTCTGCCTTTACACTTTTGATTTCGTCAATATAGTTCTGTACTTCTTTACCAGACACTTTTGAACTATCAGCAATTTTATCCGCAAGTTGCTTTTGCTCGTCCTCTGGCAACTGTTTTATGATTGATAAAGCAGTTGTCTTACTAACTACACCTGTATCTAAGAGGTCTTGCATCTCAGGAATCATTTCAGTGAGTTTCATTAGGTTCTTCATGGTGTCTACCGATATGCCTGATTCAGATGCTATCTGTTCTTGCGTTTTCACTTCCGAATAATTCGGAAGTGATTCTCCATGAACACCACCGTTATGTACTCCATAGTATTCGTTCAAAAACTTAAACCTGCGACCTTGCTTAATCTCAGAATCATCAATCACGCCACGTTGACGAATATTGATTTCAATCAAATCTCTAATCACATCATCTTCGTTAGCATAGTGAACGATTTCAGCGTTGATAACGGATATACCAAGTTCCTTACAAGCCCTTACTCTTTGGTTGCCAGATACAACCCTCATATCATCCGTAACGATTATTGGCGTTCTTACGCCATTTGCCTTAATAGATTCGAGTAGACGTTCCCATTTCTCGCCAGATACGTCATCGAAGTAATAATCGTTTTTCGGATGAATAGTAAGGTCTGAAATTTTTAATGTATTCATCCATTCACCTCATTTGATTCATTTAGAAAAAACTCAATCGGTTTTCCTAGCGCAATCGCCACCTGCTGAACCTTGATAACGCTAGGCGTGTTACGATCCCACTTGCAAATGCTGCCACGTGGAAACTTCAGCTTTTCTTCAAGACCGCTGATAGTCTCTCCGCATTCCTCACATGCTCGTTTAACATTTTCGTAAATCATAGTCACCTCATCCTCATTATATGTAATATTTCTGTAACAAAGACGCAAAATTTTACGAATAAGTCTTGAAATTCTACGTAAAATATTCTATAATTTGAAGTACCACCAACAAATATATAGAAGATTCGGCTTGCGTAAAATCTTGCGCCGTTACTATGTATTATACTCAATATTTTACGCATGTCAATAGTCTTTTGCGTATTTTTTTACTGAGGGTATAGTATGGGTATTTATGAGCGGATAAAAATCGCTGCCGAGCGAAAAGGAATGAGTATTAGCAAGGTTGAAAAGGCGCTAGGACTTCCACGCAGTTCAATCAGTAAGTACAATAAGAACCAACCTAGCGCGATCAAGATTTCCCAGATAGCAAACCTATTAGGTACAACAAGTGGCTATTTGCTAGGAGAAACAGACGATATATCATCGTCAATGGAACAGTTCATAAGAATTACTTCTAATATAGGAAATAAAATTTCGTGCGATGAAGCAAAAATCATTGAAGCATTTAGAAAAGCCGATGAAATTGACCAACGGTCAGTTTTAAGAATCCTCGGACTTGAAGACAAGAAGAACGAACCGCAACTTTTAGCAGCGCACGAGCGGAAAGGCGTGAACGATTCGAATATTGAAGAACTCCGCAAAAATGATATTGATATGCTCTAAGATAAGGCAGGTGAATATGATTGACAGAATTTGAAAGGCTGGCATATGAAGCTGAAAAGGACGGTTTGACAGTTGTAGAAGTTCCGTTTCAATGTTTTGACGGGCTTATAAAAGGAAGGAAAATCGGAATTAGAAGTAGCATCGAGACATACGCACAAAAAGCAGATGTGTTAGCTGAAGAACTAGGACATGCAAAATTGAATGTCGGAAATATCCTTGACTTATCTGAACTAAGCAATAGGAAACAGGAATATATTGCCCGGATGTGGGCATATGATAAAAGGATAGGGCTTGACGGGATTATAAAGGCATATAAGTGTGGATGTTGCTCGCTGAGAGAATGTGCAGAATGCTTAGACACATCGGAAGAATTTCTGGAAGAAGCACTGGAAATGTATCGCAGAAAATACGGTTGCTCTGTCGAGTATGAAGGATATGAAATACACTTCGAACCTCGACTTGTAGTATATGAACTTGAAAAGAACTGAAAGGAGAAATGCATGAGGAAAACAAATCTATTTTCAATTATCGCCGCAGTCGGTATTTTTGTGGCAGCTACACCAGTTATAGCAGATGTAGAGGTGAACTACGCTGATTTTAACCCATATGCTTCTTATGGTGGGAATTATATGGCTTGTCCGATTGCTGAAGTTGTAAACACAGGAGAGAAACCTGTACGGTTACAAGATATTTGTTTTAATGTTGAAGACAGTGAAAATAGGCTTATGAAAACAATAGATATGTGTAGTTGTGTTCCATGCGTCCTGTCTCCCGGCGAATCTGGCTATCTGTTTAAGCAGAACACACAAGTTAGCGATATTGCGAATCCGTTTGACTGTCACATAGTACCGCAATTTAGTGAACAAGAATATGCGGAAGAAAACTATAGGTGTGAATTATCAGATGTTGCTATGAACATTTTGAATGGAGATAAATATGAAGTAGTCGGAAGAGCCACGAATACAAGCGGTTCAACTATTTATAGCGTACAGCCGTATACAATATGGTTTGATACTAACAAGCGGTGTATTGGAGTTTCTGTGGCAAGACGTTTAAACGAGATGCAACCTAATGAACAACAAGCGTTTACGATAGAAGCTAGAACCGCTTTTATGGAAGATCAGACGAAAATCGCCACTTACAAAATTATTGTAGAAGAAATACCGAGAGTTGTTATCACACCACCACCTGTACATATTCCGTATAGCGAAATGGAAAACGCAGAATGAACATATGAGAAAAGCCACTACCTGTCGGCTATACAGATAGTGGCTAATCCCGTTTTGATTTTCCTTTATCGCTTATTAAAGATGATTATACCAGAACGGGAGACATATCGCAAGCATCTGTATTTATTGCGCTCAAAAATTAGGAGAATACTATGGCAACTGCAAAGAAACTTCCATCTGGTAACTATAGATGTACCGTTTATATAGGAAAAGACGAATCAGGAAAGAAGAAGTATAAGACGTTTACAGACCCGGATAAGCGTAGATGCGAACGGATTGCATCAGAATATGTAGACGAGCATCGAACCGTCAGAAATACCGGAACATTTGAATCCGCTATGAGTACATATTTTGAAGCGAAAACAGCCGTTTTAAGCCCTTCTACGATTAGAGGGTATAAATGTACCGAAAGATACCTAAAACTGCATCACAGCGCATTCTGCGACGTCAAAATAGGTAATGTGGATAGAGAAATGCTTCAGTCCGTGGTAAATGACATGACAAAGCGGATCAAGCCTAAGACGATTCGTAATCATATCGGTTTTATATCTGCTGTTATGGACTATCAGGGCTACGCAATGCCTAAGATCACTCTTCCTGAAAAGAAGAAACCGGAACTGCATATACCGGATACGAAAGACGTAAAACGGATAATCGAGCATGTAGAAGGAACTGAGATGGAAATACCCGTTTTGTTGGCTGCTTTCGCTCCGCTACGTAGAAGTGAGATATGCGGTTTGACTCTGGATGACATTGACGGAGATACAATTCATGTCAGACATGCAGTCGTGATTACGGACGATTTTGAGACAGTTGTAAAAGGAACTAAAACCTATGAATCCGATAGGTATATTCTCATGCAGCATGATATTGTCCAGAAAATTAGAGATAAGGGATATGTGACGGATATAAAGAACCCGAACATCATTACATCGCGGTTTGAGAAGATTGCAAAAGACTTAGACTTGACTGGAATGCGGTTCCACGATCTACGGCACTGGTGTGCGTCCTACTTACATGCTCAAGGTGTACCGGACGAATACATCCTTGCAAGAGGTGGATGGAAAACTGACCATGTACTCAAATCGGTTTATCGGCATGAACTAGCATCAGAACATGACAGGTGGAATAAGCAGATAAACAGCGGATTCAGCAATATCATGCGCTGATTTAGGTTGTCTCGCTCGTTGTCCATCGAGTAAAACACGTTCACAAGCTGCAAAACCTATTCACAATATGTGTAAGTTATTCACTAAAAAACAGGCAAAATTTGTTTAAAATAGACAAAAAAATAGGGCTGAATCCTTGAATTTAAAGGATTTTCAGCCCTTTTCTGCGGAAGACGGGACTTGAACCCATCTTAAAAATCAATAAGCCCTTATTTTATAAGGCTTTGTTGAATCGCTCGTTGTCTTTCATGTTGTATTGTATGCGATTTACATATAATCCACGTAATCCGCGCAGACGAATCCATACTTTTCCTGATACTTAATGTAATACCAGTTCCGTCCATTACTATCTTTCAGTGTATCACAGATACCTACGATTGTACCATCTTTAATTGGAGAAAAGCTGACCGTAGGATTGTCTGTACCTGCCCATGTCCTGACGTTCAGAGATTTAGCAGTAACTACGCCATTTTTCTTTACTGTCTCATTCAGTGTAGGCGTATCGTTCGTTACGGAAGTTGAACCTGTCGAATCATAATTCGGTCTACCGTACCCGGCTATACGTGAATTGTACAACTTGTACGACTTCTTACAAACGCCGCCACCATTCGGAATCACTTGCTCACCTGCGGAAGTATTTCCTTCTATAGTATATACGTTTTCGCTGTCCACCTTGTATACGATACCTGTATGACAGATACGCTCCGAATTCTGGAAATAGATTACATCGCCCCTCTTCGGATTATTCGGATGCCATTGCCCTTTATCCTTAAAACATTGTGCTGATTCAGGCGTATAGAAGGAATGCAGACCGCCGCAAAGGAGTTTATTCGCTACGGATTCACCGTATGCATGTTTGAAACACCATGACACGAAACAATCACACCATGCTTGCCCCTGAAGAGATTTGTCCATCTCTGTCCAATATTTCGTGTAATTTTCCTGCCCTGCGTTTCCGGTCTTGCTGTCAAGCTGATTATTCGATGCCTTTTCCAGATAGCCGACTTCAGCAGACGCGACTTCAATCACCTTGTCAGGAGATATGCCTGTGCTTTTCGGTTTAACTGTCTCATTCTTAGGCGTAGTTGCGTTAATCTTCTTATACGCATCGGCAGTATATCCGAACGGATCACTGTTAGGCGTAGGGAACATATAGAATGTATATGTACTTCCGTAACGATTTTTCAGTACAGTCACATTCTGGATATACTGTGTTCTGTCGCGTTTATCAAACGGCACACCATTATTAGTTGCGGATTTGATATCTGACAGACAGTCATGCTCATTGATGTATGCCGGAAAAACTCTTTTTTCTTTTACCAGAACATCTTTCGTAGTCTCACAGGCTTTCTTACTGGATTCTCCGTAATCCATCCAATATTCAGATTTAGAGAACCATTGTCCATATCTGATGAACTTATAGATATCATCGTACTTTGTTTGCAATTCAAACAGATTAGCCATAAGTGATACCTCATAGGCAACACATGCTTCTCCATTTTCTTGTACCGCAAGATTAGCTATCTGCTTTATCTGTGAATCTGTCAGTTTATACTTTTTCATAACAACACCTCTCTTAAATAAAAAAGGTGGGAGCAGTTACGCCCCCAACATCTTTACATTACCTTTAGCTTCTTCAATTCTCAGTTCTTTAACGAAACTCTCAATCAGAATGTCAATCTGCTCATCTGTAAGCGGGATTTTCAGTTCATCCCGTATATCTTTCGCATACTGCATGACGAATGCTTTGCGTTCTTCACCTGTCTTAGCAGACATTGTTTGCTGTGCAAAGTATACGGCACTTTTAATCCATTTAGCAGCTTCGGCAATTTTATCATCACCAATAGCATTTCTAAATAGCGGAACAAGATAACGTGTGATAAGAACTGCACATACCATAGCTACAATTTTGACGATTTCAAATGTAATGTCATTCATAATTCATACCTCTTTCTTTTAACCTTCGGACTGTTCTTCTTCAGTGTCCATATTTGATTGTTGTATCTTCAACAGGTTTTCAGCTTTGCTTTTATGTTCATATGCCCAAAAACCTGCCGTAAGCGTTGCGCTAATACCGATAAGTGCATACAGTGCATTTAAGTCATTTGTTTTGAACATCATGTATTCCGCAAAAATAATAATCTCAAATGCAATGAATACTAAAGCTGCCATGAGTATCTTAGAAGTAGTAAATTTTTTCTGCTTCTTATACCGGGCTTTTTGTTCTTCTTCTCTGTATTCATCTCTAAGATTTTGAAGCGCAATTTCTTCCATTTTCATTTCATGTTCGCGGTCTATTGTATCTTTTATTGTATCATATTTTTGTCCCATAATAAATTACCTCATCATAAGAAATCATGTTTCTCTAGTCTTTCCGCATAATTCGATTTAAGATATGAAATCGTTGCGGATGTGATATTGTTGCGAAAATCTTCGTTATCTTTACAATAATCCTCATATGTGTCACAGTCAATCAAAACTTGTGACCATGAATCTTTACTGTGTCCGCGATTTTCCATCATCTCATCTGCGAATCGTAATATACGGATTCTGGATGAAATTGCATTTCGTTCATCACCTTTTTTATCTACCAGTTCAATTTTCTGGTCAAGTGTGTTGAACCTGTCATCTACCTTTTTGTCGAGTTTTTCTATAGCCTGAATGACCTCTTTATTTTTATCTTTTCTTTCATCATTCCGTCTTATAATAAACTCTATAAAACCAATAATTCCACCGCCTAACAATCCACCTATGATTGTCATTAAAAGTTGTTGATCCATTTCTTTATACCTCATTCCTTTATGATTTATATATAAAAAATCCACCGGATAGATTTCCGATGGATTTCTGTTCTCAAAGTCTATTTATTGCATTTCTCAGTGCTTCACGCTCTGTTTCTGTTGTTGCTTCATTATTCATCATCTGTTCAAGCCGCATCCTGAGATTTTCAGTTCTGCTATAACCATTGTCATTCATATTGTGCATATAATGATAATCTTTATCTCTACTATATTTCAATCCATTAAAGCGATAACTATTGCCGTTCATTATCTCGTTATCGTAATAATGCGGATAATACATTCGGTTTGAATAACCGCCATTTTCTTCATCCTGATAATCATGCATTGCAAGAACTGTTTCAATATCTTTTGCAATGTCTACCAACTTATCAAGATAATCTAAACATTTATCATCAAGTTCACCTTTGCGGTTTACAGCTTTAATTTCCTTCTCGACCATTTCTAATGTGTCGGTATATGTTCTAATCATATCTGCCATTTTGTGTTCCTCTCTTTCACGAAATCCGTGTAATTACTAGGTTTGAATTGATTACGTTTATCACAGGTGTAGGTGTAACTGTTGGGTCTGTCGAACCATTTACATATTCTACGGATAAACTAAAACAACAACCTCTCGGAACACGTATAATAGCTGTACTTGTCACATTGCCGTATGTATCTACTGCTGTGGGAGAACTAATCGCTCTACTTGTTGGTCTTTGTTCACCATTTACAGTAATCGCAACTGCTATAGGTGTAACTGCTCCACCTGTAGGAATACTTACGTTCCCATTGTATGTGACCTGATATGTAGCGTATTTGGCACACTGATTGTTTACGATACCTCTCAGAATAGCAATTCCTGAACCGTTTTCATGAATAACATAACCACGATTGCAAGGAATAGAATCATAGAAGTTTATAGGACTATTCAGCCCAATTTGCTGTACTTCATTGTATATGTACTCAGCCAAGGTACGCACCCCCCTATCAAGCTACGGCGCATCCACAATTGTTATATACTGTTCCGCATCCACATCCGTTAGGATTCTGAACAACATATGCAGGAATAGGTGCTTTCGGCATAAGCATTGCAGTCTGTGCTGCATTATCTGCAAGAATCTGTGCTGTCTGCTGACTCTGAGAAGCTGCAAGGTTCTGCATATTAAGCTGTGTGCGAAGATTAGCAATCGTTTCATTCTTTGCGTCAATCTTATCTTGACATAACTGATCTTTAAGAGACTGAATACCACCATTGATGACATTTATGATTGCCGTTGTATTAGCAACGCCCTGTGCAGTTACATCCTGAAGTGCTGATGTTACAGCCTGACGGTCTGCGCATGCTTCACTTGCAACGGTATATTTGAGGTCTGCTGTAGCCGCCCTGTTATCACAACAACACTGAGCAAGTTGTGCCTGAAGTGCATTGTTACCACTCATAATTGCTGTCTGGGTAGCAAAATTCTGGTTCATGTCTGCAATCTGTCTTGCATTTGCGGAAATCTCAGACTGTGCAAATCCGTTTGCAATCGCGCCATTAACGGTTGCAAACCCATTGCAAAGAGACTGCTGTACACCTGCAAATCCATTGCAAAGTCCTGTCTGGATACCATTGATACCACCTGTCAGTGTAGCCTGATCAAAGCCTCTCTGGACGTCATTTGCTACGTATGTCGTTCCGTTGCCGCCACCGTATCCATTATTCCATCCGTTGTTTCCGAGGAGCAGAAGAATGAAAAGGAGCCAAAAACCTTCGTTTCCGAAAGCATTACCAAGACCACCACCATTACCATAACCATAACCTGATGGTTGAACAAGCATAGTGGTGTCAACATTAGAATCTGTCAATGCCATATAGCACCAACCTTTCTACCGCATAACTTTTAGCGGTCAAGCGGCTACTCATCCCAATCGAGTAGTCGGAGTTAATGAGTTACTATATATAAATCCATAAAGGAATTATATTCGTAGTCATTTTCCTAGCATTTGCCACATCTGCAATGCTTGCTGATATTTTTGGTTGTAATAATCTTGTGAAACTTTTCCAGAATTAAGAAGATTTTGAGCGAACTGCTGTGGGCTATTCCCATTTAGTTGCTGTTTGATTTGATTCATTTGATTTATTATATTAGAGGTATTTTGAAATGAATTTCTATTAAAGATATTAAACAATGTATTCATAATCGTTAATTTCCTTTACGTCTTTGCTGACTGTCATCGAGTTTCTTCGGTTCTAAAATTTCAGCAATACGTTTTTCAAACTCTTCCCGTGTAACATATTCAGGTTGTTGTTGAGCCTGAATCTGTGGCTCTGTATGCGCTTGCTGTGTGCGTTCCGTATAATCAAATATTCTTAACGGCAACGGCATACCGCTTGCATCTGCCGACTTAATGTAGAACACATTTGCATTGCTATCCATAAGCATTACGCTCTGACCGGGAGCAACGCCATAACTTCTAGCAGAACTTTCACCGTCAACCCAATTAAAAGGATTGGCGTTCACTTGTTGTGTTTGTGGTTGTTGTATTTGCATTTGTGGAATAGTTTGTTGAACTGGTTGTTGAATTTGCTGTACTGGATATACTGGTTGGTATCCGGTTGGGTAATAATTGTAATTCATCATTTATCGCCTTTCGCAAATAGATATGAAATTACTTCTCTGCCAGAATCCCATGAATCAAAGTAACTTCCGTCTATCGAAGTGACTACATGTGACCCTGTAGCTAGCACGTATATGCCTTTAGTATGATCGTTACAAAAATCAGAAATGGTATAGCAATATGGACATGTATTTGGTAACGCAAATCTTTGAAACCCATTTTGCATCAGATATGTTCCCCATACATGGTTAGCTGATGGCATATCTTTCATTGCGAAGCCTAGAAGCATGAGGTCTAAATACACATCATCCCAAGTCATATCACAGGCTTTTGTTAATGCACGAATAACGCAATCGCCTATATTTGAACCTTTTGGGTTTGGATTATAAAAAATATACATATGCCCTGCCCCTTATATGCAGTATTATATTGCATATATAAAAAATATAAAATAAACTAAAAGTATATTTTTCGTCATTCATCATCTTTGTGTATCGTAATGATTTCTTCACATTTGTACGCAATTTTCTTAGATGAAGTTGTAGATATATCTAGCAACTCTGCTATTTCTTCAAATGTTTTTCCTTCACAAAAACGTAATTCAGCAACTTCTTTTTGCCTTGCGTTTATAATCCATTCATTGATGATTTTATTGACTTTAGAAATAGAAATACCGAAATATATTGGATGTTTCTTTCTTTTCTTAGTTTGTTTGTTCGAAATATTTTTAATGTCCATTGCTTCACTCCTGTTTTTATAATAAAAAATAAAAAACACCCCTCACAGTTTTTATGAGGGGTTAAGTCATTTGCATATTCAATTATATATTACAAACAAATTGAGGTATGTTTCTTTCGCAATCTTCAACGATGTATTCATCGTTCGCGTTTATAACTTCTAAATAATCATACATAGCATCATAAAGCATTTCTTTATATACTTCTTCTCGCCCGTATTTAACGGACAATTCAATAATTCTATTTAATTCATATATATCATCCATCTTGCGTTTCTTCTTCCTCTGTGTAACCACTTCCCTCAATAAATACCGGAACGCTATTAGTAGTGATTCTATCGCCACCATATACTGATACATAAATATATCCACTGTTCGCCAATACTTCAAACGGAATAAAACACATTCCATCGGAAATAGCAACTTCGTGCTTAATATTCTGTTCATTTACAAATACGGCAGTTTTTGTATCAATACTATCCCAATCATCTGTAGTAAACTCAAATGAAGCAAGTAGATAATTTTTTGAACCTGCGACTGGAATAAAAGTATCCGTCCTAGTCAAAGATTGATTGATTACTCTAAAATTTAATTGTGCTATCATTTATACATTCCTTCATTATTCAACTGCGTCAACAAATTCCTGTGCGTAATCCATAAGTTCATTTGCAAGATTTTTAGTTTCACTTGCTGTAATAACTCGATCAATACGTTTATTGTCAGAAGTAACTTTCCCAGAGTTCTCGTCAATTTCTGAATATGTAATGCTCATTCTCATTCCAACTGCGTCATTAAATACTGTCATTGATGTAACTGTTTTCATTATATTGTCCTTTCTTCATAAAGTTTTTCAATATGTAATAATGCTGCATCGCTATAGTTAAAATCAGTTTTTTCTTTATCTCTCAAATAATCTTCTGATTCTGTTATATATCCTATGTTATTTCCGGGATCATGAAAACGCATTGTGTGAGAGTTGAGCCTACTATGTTCCCAATCAACTTGTTTTGCTTTTAGTTCCCATCCAAAATGCATTCCCGGTGTGCCACGGACAATAAAATAGAATTCATTTCTTTCTGAGATGTAACATTCGCCATTTCCATATTTTTGCAAAAATACTTGGTAATCACTTGTTTGAATTGTTTCATAAATAAATGGTTCAATCGTAATATAGCAATTCCCATCTTCATTAATGATACCTTCGCCAATATCTCCAAACAAAGGACTAGATGTTTCATAACAATAATATGTTCTTGTATCATAATTTTTAGTTTGAATTATCCTTGGCTTTTTTCCATTTACTGTAAAATTACCAGTTACATCGACTCCGCTTGAACTGATGTGTATTTCTTTACTTCCTACTTTAAAAAACATATCAGTATTATATGATGATGAACTTTCAAGCATTATGGTCTTATTAACATTTGTGCTTATCCAACCGCAATAAAATCTTCCTATTGTTGTGCTATTAGCTTTCACAATAAGTTGACCATTGTCTAAAATAATAGCTTGTGGTAATTGCCCGGATACACTTGATTTATTCGTTATTGTCCCGTTAAGTGTCGCTTTCGTAGCAGTTAAATTACCAGAAGTATCAACTTTAAAAACACCTCTTCCAATATTGATACTTCCATAATTCATTGTAAGTTTTCCACCAGCTACATCAAATACAACATCTTGATCACTGCTTTGTATTTTACCTGTCGTGATACAACCGCCAGATATAGTTGTTGTTCCATCCTTCAAGCTTGTTTTTGTAGCGTAACTAGAAAGGCTAGTTTCTTTAGCATAACCATCTAATGCGCCTACTTTTAATACACCAGATAAATCTAAATGCGATGCACTTATTGTGCCTGTAGTAATATTAGCACCATGTATTTCTGTTTTTCCACTAGTTTTTAAATTGTCAATAGTAACATAGCCATTTAGTTTTGCATTAGTAGCATATCCTGAAATCGAAGGGCTACCAGTAATTGTAACACTTTTTAATTCAGCAGACCCGTCAGTATTTACAATAAAGTTATTACCAATATTGATAGAGCCTCTGTTCATAGTGAGAGTACCGTTTGTTAAATCAAAAACGACATTTCCATTTTTTCCAGTAATAGAACCTGTTGTAATACAACCACCACTTATAGTAGTGGTTCCATTAGAAAGACTATCTGTAGTCGCATAAGCAGAAAGACTAGTTTTTGTAGCATAACCATCTAATGCACCTACTTTTAATACACCAGATAAATCAAGACGTTCAGCAGATATTGTTCCAGTTGTTATATTCCCACCATTGATTGTGGTTCCATTAAGTGTTTTTAGATTATCTTTTGTAGGATAGTTGTTTAATGCACCTACCTTTAATACACCAGACAAATCTAAACGCGCAGCAGCTATAGTTCCTGTTTGAATGCGATTTCCACTAATTGTAGTAGAACCATTGTCACCTATATCAGCAGGTTTTAAATAACCTGTAATAGTAGCTGATTTCATAGTGACAGTGCCATCTTTGTCCACCTTAAAATTCTCGTTTGAGCCAATGGTAATACTGCCTTTTTTTAAAGTAACATTACCGTCATCATCAACAATAAAGCTACCTCTACCTAAATCAATTCCACCTTTTTTTATGTTAATGGTTCCATCTGTAAGGTTAATCGAAAAATTAGGATAATTAACACTGTCCTGCGATTGCAATGTACCTGCTTTAATTAAATCTGCATTGATTGAGCCAGTTTTAATTCGACTACCACTAATAACTGTAGAACCTTCATCGTCAACATCTGATGCTGTAAGGTAATTGACATCTAATTTATCTGCTGTAATTGTTCCAGAAGCAATATTATCAGCAGTAATTGTTCCAGTTGCAATTTCACTGGCAGTAATTGTTCCTGTGGCTATTTCATCAGATGTAATAGTTTTTGCAGCAATCTGATCGGCAGTAATGGTTCCAGTTGCAATTTCGTTCGCAGTAATTGTTTCAGATGCAATCTGGTTAGCTGTGATAGTATTTGACGCAATATTATCTGCTGTAATTGTTTTTGAACCGATTTCCCTAGCAGTGATAGTGCCAGTTTCTATGTTTGCACCATTAATTATCGTAGCACCTGCTGTTTGCAAAGCAGTAAACGTAGCATATGCATTTAGATTTACCTTATTTGCATTTACAACTACGTTTCCAGTGGCTCCGTTGATCGCATTGATTGTTGCATCACCGTCTAAAGTAATTCTATCTGCGTTAATCCGTACCCCTGATTCAAATATCTGGTCATTGATTGTCGCTATTATAGATGCTTTAGACGTATACTTTGTATTCGCATCTATTTCTCTTGAACCAGTTACTTGTAGATTTATTTGACTAGGTAATTGCTCAATAAAGGAATTATATGTATTCTGCGTCCAATTATTAAATGCGCTGTCGTCCGTGTATTTACTAGCTTTCTTCCAGTCATCAATATTGCAATCTCCCGTTAATCGAGTAGCATTGCAAAATAGTATTTCGCCTGTATCACCTTGCATCCAAGCATCACCGCTATAATAAGGTGGAGTCGGCTCAGAAGTAAATATACGCCCTTTAGTCGCAGGTTTCCAGTCTGACGCATTGAATGAGCCAATCGCTCTACTCACTGTACATACATATAATACATTGTCACGAATCCAAAAATCATTGGCTAAATATGGTACAGTCGGTTGTACTGTCCATACTTGTGTTTTCGTAGCGACTGTCGATGTAATGCTTGATATTGTACTATTTGTTGTCTGCTCAAATGTATTCACTTCAGACTTAAATGTATCAATATTGCCATTGATTCCTACGATATCTGTTTGTAATGATGATATTTGCTGCGAATGCCTGTCTATAGAATTCTCAGAACTATTCAATCGACTTGTAACGGTTTTGCTTTTATCTTCGTACTCTTCTATATCTGATTCGGATATCAAATAGCTGATTTTCCCGTTTACAACATTAAATTGCGTGTCCTGAGAACTAAACTTATTCGCTATGGCAGCATCTTGATAAAGATTAGTCTCTTTCTCAAATCTCATTTCTAATCACCTATAGATTTAATTATTCATCTTCAATATAAGGTTCTCCAACAATCAATTCATATTCCTCTTCCGTAATCCATTCTTTTGTTACAGCATCATGAACCATTTGCTTATTCCACGATCCATTATCATAATTCTTTTTAACTCTATTATACTTCTTGCTCATAATCATCATCCTCCGATGGAATATCAATATCACTCATCATAGCTAAATAATCAATCAGCCCTGACTGCATTTCAATAGTTGCAGACATAATTTCCATTTCTTTTTGTGTGCGGATTGGCACTATATTTCTTTTAACTGTTGCCATATTCTTATCTCCATAAACTTTCGTAATAATTGTCCATACGTTTCAATAATTTGTATGAATTGCCAAAGCTAGCATTTTCTTTCCAACATCTGTAACATTCATCTATTTTACTTTTAGCTATTAATCCTAACTTCGATTTTTTTACCATCTTTTTTAATTTTCTCTTTTCATGTTTAACATTATCTCAGTTTAAACTTTTAATAATTTTACCAGAGTTTGTAATCCTGTATATAAAGCCTAAAAACAGAAAACCATCTCTCAATGTTTTGATATGTGTTTTCTTTTTATTAATGTTTAATTTGATCTTAATTAATTCATTTTCTATTTGAGTGAGGATATTACATAACTCATTATAGTCATTATGTAAAATTAATATGTAATCCATATAACGGATATAATATTTCACATGAAGTTGTTCTTTGATATAGTGGTCTATTCTATCGAGAAATGAAATACCTGCAATTTAAACCATCTGACTGCCCGGATTATAACCTGTATCGCCAGTATATTGAGTATCAAGCACATCAATTGTCATTTCGTATATATCGCTATCTAATTTCTCTTTAAAACATTTCTTTACTTCCGCATGATCCATACTTTGATAATATTTTTCAATATCAATCTGTAAAACATAACCTTCTATACCGTATTTACTATAATAGCGTTGTATAAAAGTTGTTAAACGCTGTCTTGCAAAACTTGTGCCTTTTCCATTTTGACAAGCACAATTATCATAAATAAATGAATTCGTCATTTTAGGGTATAACTCATTATCATTTAAACTTCTTTGATACACCCTATCTTTAAATGATATAGCAAGACCTTGACGCTTCTTAGGATATGTAATTAGAATTTCATGTGGTTTACCATTTGTCCATGTTCCACTTTTAAGACTTTCTTCCATTTTTAAACACTCTTCGATTCCATTTAACGTAAAGTGCTTAGTCGAAGTTTTCCACAATACATTCTTTTTACATTTATTCATTGAATCGTATAAGTTTTCAAAATCTACTATTTCTTCTCTTTTCATTTTATAAAAATCTCTTGTAACTAATCGAATCATGCTTAATATAAGTCCACCGCGAAACAAGAGTATTGTTTAGCTTTTCAGCAGGGAGTATAGGCTCCTTGTGTTCTAATTTTAACAATATAAATACAATTCTTGTATTCTGATATATTGCTGTATGACACAATCGGCTCGACCCTATTCGCGTTCGAAGCGTTGTTGTTGTTGACGTTGCCACTGGAATTGACATTCCAAGTGTTATTCGCGTTGCCACGATTAGCCGACCGCAAACGGACGTTCTGAGCAGTTAGCCTATATCCCATAGTAGTATTATTCTGCTAATTTTCTATATCTTTCACGATCAGATTCGTGCCACTTCTGAATCAAGTTTCTGGTTTTAATTGTTAACTCAGCCCAATATTTTGACTTCTTACATCTTAAATGATATAATCTTTTGGCTAAGTCAATATAACACAATAATGTGTTGCAATTCACTATAGCCATTTTCTCATACTTTTCTCTAATAATCCAGTTATTTTTACTATCTGCTCTTATATGATTTGCAGTCCATGTATATCTATATACTGTCATAGCATTATTAATAATCTCTTGCGTAATCATAGAATAGTCTTGTTTAAAAATATTTGTATTAGAACAGATTTTTATTGTATGTAACGCTAATTCTTTTGCTGAATCGACTGCATAAAACATATTATTGGACGGAATATCTTTTATATGTCTTTCTCCTGCATTTACAGACATTTAAATAAAATCCTTTCTTTTCCGGTGTGAAAGCGTTCATACCGGATTGTTTGATTAACCGATGAACACAAGCGGCTCGACCCTAGACGCGCCCGAAGCGCCGCCGTCGCCGCCGACGCTGCCACTGGAAAAGACAAACCAAGTGAGATACGCGTTGCCACGACTAGCCGACCGCAAACGGACGTGTTGAGCAGAGCTATGATTTTCAACAGCATACTGTTTTAAAATTTCATAGGTTTGAGATTGCTGCCATTTTGTATCGGTTCCGTTTAATTGTTTCCAATATTCATGCGTTTCACCTTCACCACTAGCCTGAGGATTTATATACATTTGTTCGAGCGATATAAGGCCTACTTTATCATATGTAATATCGGCTTCACCACCGTCATTCACAGTATTTGTATATGTTATATATTTAACTGGCTTAATGGACGCAATCAAAGAATTTGACATACCAGAAAGATATCCGGCTTTTTGTGTTAATTGATCCGGTGCAATATCCCAATCATCTTGTGCGGTCCACCATTGTCCTTTAGGCAATGAAGAATTTAACCATTGACGTATAGCAGATGTTTTCCATCTATTCCATCCATAAGCCATTTCCTGAGTCGAATTAAGATTTCCAGTCCGTTGATTTAGTTTTTGAGTGCCAAGATTTGTTCCGTCAGCAGTAAATGTTGGAGTTACTGTTTCAAGAATAGTTTTTCCATCAGCAGAATATGCATATATCCTCCAATTTGATTTTGCTTGGTCTGGCGCGCCATAGCAACCTGCAATCCTTCCACCAACTGGCACATCTTCTGTAAGTGTGAACGATACTGTGTCACCTGCTAAAACATTATTCCCCCATGTAGATTCGATTGTAAAATAATACGTTCCTGCTGAAAGCCCATCCGGACACCTTAGAAATGCTCTTTGATGTGAAAACTGTATTCCAAAAGGAGTGGCATATTTATTTTGCAGCCACATACCTGATATTTGTATTCCACCTTCGGTTTCAACAGTTTCATAATGATTAACTCGCCAAGGATTATCGTATGAAGCATTATTATTTTCGACATCAACCCACGGGTCTGATATTTCAGTGCCTATAGGGTATTTATCAATATTGCCTGTTCTTGCATCATTAACAATTTCTAGCCATTCAACAGATTCTTCTAATGCAGATACTCTTGCCGATAAAGTATCTACATTTGTATTGATTGTGTTAATTGCTGAAGCTACAGTTTGAGTTGAACCTGCTAAACTTGTTGCAGTATTCTGAACTGTATAAACACCAAAATCCTGCATACTAACCTGATATCCTTCTAATAAGTCAATTCCAAGAAGTTTATCTGTAGACGTTATTTGTTCACTTGTTTTAATAGGTAATTCAGTTATATTCTGGTCTGCCATGTTTTTCTTCCTTTCTATATTACTGAGATGTGTATGTTTTTAATTTATAACCAGATCGAGTTGCTAAATATTTGCCACTTCTTGTTGTGAGGTATTTGTTAGAATATGTTACAAGTCTCCCTATTACAGTTCCGCCATATCCTAATTGAGATTTATTGACAATGCATGTTTTACCGTGTTCCAACAGCCTCTCGCCATCTTCTGTGCGTATATACCAACTAAACCAAGCACTAGGCATAGTATCTGTAATATCATTACCTGCCTGATAAACAACTGCGCTAAAATATGCTGTCTGATGATCGTCTGACCATGTATACGGCGTTTGATACAATAATGAACCATTGGTCAAACCCACTAAATCGCTTTGTGTCTGTCCTAAACTGACTCTAAGCCCATCTATTCCGGTTGACACTTCTCCGTACTTAGTATTTAAAGTTTGTGTTTTTTGTCTTATATTTTCAACATCTGACTGAATTTCATCTGCATCAGCAATAACTACAACTGAAATCGTATCTAAAGTATTTTCTCCGGTTTGAGAATCAGAAATTAAACACCTGATTGATTTAATTGACGGATCAACAGGAGAATAAGACTTAGTAGTTTCTGCTTTTTGTGATACATACACAGTGTTATATAGTATACCGTCATTTGAAGTCTCGATTTTAAAATATCCGTTAAAATCAGTTGTAACATTTCCATTTGTTTTGATTGCAGAAAAAGTTACGGACGAAGGAGTTAATACATTTGCATTGTTTCTTTGTATTGCCAACACAGATGCAAGAAGTTTATATGATGTTCCGACTTGACCATCAGGAGATTTACTAATAGAAAATCTCTTCTGTAAATGTGCCGCACCTGTGTTTAATTTTAACTTTTTACCGCTTCTAGTAGTATAGACATTTCCAGACCTCGATGTAAGAAAATTTAATCTCGCACCATATGTTGAAAAGAAATCAACATATCCGTCCATACCTGACAACCCTGTGATTTGATATACTTTTGTTGTATTATTCCAAGTGCCTGTAACTGTATTAGATGGAACGCATTCAATTAAAGCCTGAGTAGTAACATCTGTGTCACCAACATAAACCATAACTTGAGTATTAGCATCTGAATAATCGCCACCTGTTCCGTCATTATAAGTATGAACAACATGTGCTTCATTCGTAAGGGTTATGACCATTCCTTCCAGAGTATCAATACCTGAGATCATTTCTCTTACTGCTATCAAACCACTTGTAGCTGTATTCGCTTCGTTTTTAGCTTGCAGCGCAAGATCATTTGTAGAATCAATACTGCTAGTTATTTGCGAATAAATCTGATTTAATGTTTGACTTGTATCGTCAAAATATATTAGTGATGAACTAAAACCGCCCTGTTCGATAGCACCTTTTACAGAACTAATATTTAGCTTATCTGCACCAATGCCTGAATAATTATTGCTTACTGGCGATATCATATTATTGACAATAATGCCATTAGGTATACCATTTGCAGTTATTCCATTATTATACCATATTGCATTTCCATTTTCATCAAATATTGCAAAAGAATAATCATTATTTGCATCTTTTCCTAATTGCAGACGTACTATATTGTTATCGTCTTTAAATTGTTGAACACTTCCATTTATAAGCAAACTTCCGTCTGTTGATGAAATGGTAACATTGTCAGTATTAATATTGCCTGTGACAAGATTTTGTATCGTTGCATAATTGGCAAATAACTTATCAGAAAATGACGTTGAAATATTTGAATTCTGTGCTGTTAATGTTATAGCTTGTAAAGAACCAACTCCTGCATTACCAGAAAGTAATGTTGAAATATTAGCGTAACCTGATTGTAAAGTTGTGATATTCGCAGAAATCGCAGCAAGGTCATATACACGCAGTTCATTGATTGCTGCATTTGTTGCTGTAAAATTATCAGCAGTAGCTTCTTTAAATACTGCATAATCTGCTGATAATATATTAAAATCGGATGCATCTGCTTCTAAATATTCAATCCTTGCGGTATGTGCATCTATACTATCAATTATAGTGGTTTCAGCATCTTTACGTGCAGCACGTTCTTCTGCAATAGATTCCAACATGCTCACATAGTTCTTAGTTTGCTGAGATGTACGCTGTATTCCAGTTTTTTCTGGATCAGCACCGGAACTAACTATTGTTTGCCTATTTCCTACGTGGAATGTTGTATGCGATATAATAATTGCATATGAATGGCCTTTAATATCAAATATCTTGGCTATGTCACCTGCCTGTATAGACGGATCGCTTTGAATAGACAATGACGCTTTTCTATATCTGAAACCATATAAATCTTGCTGCAACCATGTTGCTATTTCTCTGCCTTTATTATCTTGTACAAGTTTATTTCCTTCTATGCTTATTGTATAACCACTCGATCCTACTACATATCGTTCAATCTTCTTCTTATTTTCAGTTTCGTCAAATACTTCTTCGGAAACCGCAATTTGAGTTACAATAATATCATTTAGCGATACTATTGGCGAACCAAATGAAGATGTAAAAGTGTGTGCCGTACTAGGTACAGACCCACCATTGATTATCTGGTTTAATCCGTCAGAATCATACCAAATAGATTTTAAATACCCGTCTGAATCAATTCTAAAGCATACACCAGATATTTGACCTGCCCATGCAAGTAATTCCCGAAATGTTGTCTGTGTAGGTTCTGGTTTCTCTTTTACAGAATAATTTCCATGTGGGATTGATATAGGAGAGTGATAAGGAACATTACAAACTGTACAAGCGTCTTCAATAATACTATTTAATGTGGCAGGATAATGCATATTTGAATAGCTTATCAGTTTGTCGAATTTTGTCATATTATCATAGGCTGTTAATGTTATGATCAATCCGTTATAAGACGCATCATCAACATAATATTCACCCATTTTTATGTCTTCAACTTCATTGTTGATTAAAAGTCCTATATGGGGAACTATTTTAGCCTTTTCAAAGATAACACTATTGTACTGTCCATTTATATTTTCTATGTTTATACGGCACTCATTTATGATCGCGCTACCTATGTCTAAAGAATTATCTGAAGATGTTGCTTCGTCAATGTAAATACCACCATCCCATAGATTTGAATTTGTTAAAACTAAATCAGTTCCGTCCTGTAGTGTTATATATACAGTTTCTATGTAATCCCTACGGTCTGAAGTATAAAGAAGTGATTTAAAATCGTTTGATATTGTTCTCACAAATACATCACCTCTCAATCAAATAAAAAGTAAGTGATTCTAATATATGCTTACCGTCATACCACCATTTAAAAGGCGAAGTCCTATCGGAAACATAAAATGTTCGTGTTTGAGTTCCTTCTAACAAATCATAGTATGTAACATCTATATATTCAGGGTTTATGGCTTGCAATACAGTTTGAGCATCACTGTCATTTATTCCGTTATATCCTACCTGTATTTTCCGTTTTTGGCCTACTCTATTTTTGTGCATAATAGTATCGTCTGTTCTGCCTGATTCTCCTGCACTTATATCCATTAAGCCCCAAGACCATGTAGAAGGACATGGCATTGTATTTCCATTGACTTTCCAAAAAACTGTTGACATATGCTTTACCTCGAAAAAAAGAAACCGCTTGGTTATACAAGCGGCTCCTTTAATGAATATCAATATTGTGCTGTTGGATTATTTCTGTATTGAACAGATGACCTTCCACGCTCAACTGCCCTGAATAATACTTCATCATTTTCAGTCTTACATACAACATTGATGATTGGTTGTTGTTGGTTGTTCTGGTTTGCCATCATAGCACGTACATAGCCTTGCGCTACTGCGTCAATAAGTGACTGTTCATCTAAACCAATTCCAGAAGAATTAGCAGTAATTGCATCTGCAATCATTCCCATTGTACGTCTATTTGTAAGTGGAATAACCGCTTCGTCACCTGCTTCACCGATACCAACGATTGACGGGTCTGTAAAAAGACCACCTTTAGCAAACCAAGGATATTCAACTGAAAATTTCGGAATATCGACCCAATTTTGTCCATTATTATAATATTTAGTTTCCCACTCTACGTTAATTGTAGGTATCATTAACTTTGCACTATTTAATCCTTCTTGCAATGCATTTATAATATTTTCTCCTGCTGTTTTAAATTCTTCTGCTATATCAGATAAATTGCCCAGAAAATCATCGAATTTACTACTAATATCATTAAATATTTCAGAGACATCATCACGACTACTATTTAATCCAGAAACTAATCCATTGCTAATGCCACTTGCTTCTTCCTCAGTTTTATCTTTGACAAGTTCAATAAATTTTACAAATTCAGTTAATGAAGTAGCAATATCGACAATAACACGGTCAAGTTCGTCTTTTCTTGAGTCCATTCCTTCGACAAGTTTACCCGTGATCATTTCTCCTTGCCTGTATGCTGAGTTCGCAATCTCGCTTACCGATTCGGCAAATTTATCAAATATGCCTTTGATTTTTTCTATCTGTTGGCTTAAAACATCTTCTTTTGACTGCATTCCGTTAACAAGTTTTTCAACTGCTTCAGAACCACCCTTTTCAAGTGATGATTTGAGATTATTAACTAATGTTTCTGCTTTCGTTGTCATTGATGTGGCAAAACTTTCTAAAGCATTAAGCACATCAGGCTCTTTATTTTTTATCCCTTCAGATACACCTAGTGGAATATTTTCCGCCATTTCAGAATAGACAGTTGATGGAGAATGTATGCCGTTATGTAATGCAAATTTCTCTTGCATCATTTCAGACATTTGCTGAACCATATCTACAGGTTCTTGCTGTTTTTCATCAATGCCAGTGCTAATTCCTTTCGGGATTTCTTCAGCAGAAGACTTATAATTAGGAAGATTCGTTCTGAATGTTGCTAATGCTTTACTCGCTAAAGTCTGGATTGCATTTGTAAGAACACTTCCTTTATCATCTACAGCTTTGCCAGTCTCATCAATATTTGTCTCCATTGTAGAATAATACTGATCTTTCTGTCCGAAACTTGCAAGAAATTTTGAAGCAAGTCCACCAATGATAGGAAGTAGTGTTTCTATCAATGACGGAGATTTTCCAGTAGCTTCGTTATATGCATCTGTATGCCCTGTAGCAGTTTCAGCAAGTTCACCTGCTGTTTTAACGGAATTACCATATTCATCGACTTTGCTTTTTGTAGAGTCAAATGCTTCGCCAGAATTGTTTACACTTGTTATAAGAGCATCGAATGCACCTTCTTCAAGATAATTGTCAATTTTATTTCGAAGTGTTTCAACACTTAGACCTTGCTCTTCCCATTTGTTTTTAGCTTCATCTAATGCTACACCAACATCTGTTCCAAACCTTTGTGCGCTTTCAATATTTTCAGCGAGTGACTGGCTGACTATAAGCCCTTGCGCTCCAAATTCTGCACCTGCATCTGTAATTCCTCTGCGAATTCCATTGAATGCTTCTTCACCAGTAACTCCAAGTTGGCTTAATGCATCTCCGGAAGTACCTGCCGTTTCTGGCATTTCTGATATAAGATCGAGCAATGTTTGCACTTGATTTTCATTAAGACCACCTAACCGTTCTCCAAGACTTGCAATTATGCCTTTTGCTTCTTCTGCTGAAACATTGCTCTTCTGTAATGCTTCAACAAATTTCTGCCCGAATTCTTCTGAAGTAATTTTATTTAATTCTAAATCTTCTTTTAGATGGAATAATTCCTCTCTCAATTCAGGTGTGATTTTATTCATTCCACCTAATTCATTTACAAGAGAATCAATAGCTGCACCTGTTTCAGTAAGTATGCCATTGCCACCTCGAAGTAAATCGTATAATTCAGCAACGGCTTTTGATGCAGCAGCTATAGCACCTATAAGCCCCGCAGGACTCATAATGGCTGTTTTAATACTATTAAATATTGCTCCACCTGATGTAACGACTGATTCTGAAGCCCCTACACCTGTAAAAATTTTAGACAATTCCTTTTCGAGAGTAGATTTCAACGCACATCCTGCCAATATAATAGGAATTTTTTCAATTATCTTCGCAGTTGCCGCTGCGCCTACAAGGAGTGCGAGATCACCCCAATCTATTTCTTTAAAAATTGTGACAAGTGATTCTCCAATCTCACCTTTATGTTCTGAAAGCCCAGATATAACCCCACGTATAAGGAAAAGGAAAGCGTCTACTAAATCATTAAATGCCTGTGCTAAATCTTTCCCGTTTTCTTTATTCCCTATAATTTGACTAAATGCATCACCGAATTTTTTTCCTAAATCAAACCACATAGAAGGATCACCGAAAGCGGTTGAAATATCATATGCTATTTTTTTAACTAGGTTATTTATAGAATCAACCATGTCTTCTGTTTTTACAGATTCAATAGCACTTTTTAGAGCGTCATGAATAGCTTGACCAATACCAGTTCCTTTTTTCAGTGCTTTATCTATATCGCTTTGAGATATATTATTAAAACTATACAGACCTTCTACTCTTACATCAGTTGTTCCAAGATTTGAAATAAATTCATTAAGGAAAGACCACGCTTTATTCCAAATCTCTGCAAGTCCAGTTCCTAAATCCTTCCAATGGATTCCGTTAATCATATCTGCAAATGCTTTTCCAATTTTATTGCCCGCCGTAACAACATCTAAATCAGCGAAGAATGACCTTATAGAATCAATTATGCCGTTTAATCCCGTATAAACTGTAGATGCAATAAAATCAAAATTTACAGTGTCGATAAGAGAATTGATACCTTTTGCAAACATTGATCCAAGTTCTTTCCAGTTGAAATTGGATACAAAATTATATGCAACAGTAAATAATCCATTAAGAACATTCCCTAATGCAGTACCAATTTTATTTATATCAATTTGGCTTATTAACAGATTTGCATTTTTTGCAAGTTTTCTACCTGCGTTCGCCCATTTGAAATTCTCAGCAAATCTATTTACAGCATCAGCTATTCCGTTTAGTCCATGTGAAAGCATATTCGCTAAAGATTCTAAGTCTACTTTATCAACAAAAGCATTAGCACCTTCTGCAAGTTTTTCACCAAGATTACCCCAGTCAAACCTTTTTGCGAATCCTTCTGCTGTTTGCCAGATCATGTTTAATTTATTAGCGAAGAAATTACCTATCTCATCAAATGGAACAGCTTCTACTAGACTATTTGCTCCGTTCGCTAATTGTTCTCCTAGCCGTTTCCAGTCAATGCCCTCAATAAATCTATTGACGGAACTGATTACTACGTCAATTCCTTCACCGATTAAAGTTCCAATATCTTCGAAATCAATCTCGTCAATAAGTCCGTTAAATGATTCGGTAAATGCATCTATCCAATATCCAATCTTTTCCTTTACTTCAGTTGGATTGAATATTTTAAGAAGATAGTCGATAAAATCATTTATTCCTTTTGCTACTTCTCTGCCAAGTCCATCCCAATTTCTCTTATCGAACTGTTCTTTGATACGTTTTGCCCATTCGCTGACGTAATCTTCAAGTTTCTTTAACGGAGATTCTAGTCCGTCAAAATCCAAATCAAACATATCGCCCATCATCTCATCGAAATTTCCGATATTTGGCGTATATGTTCCACTTGAAGGTTCTTTTTCTTTTTTTGTATCTGTTGAATTCTGAATATCTTTTGATAATTGATTCAGTTCATCGAACGGAAGTACAGATAGGTCTTTTGCTAATTTCTTTGTTGCTTCATCTGCATCTGCGAATCCATCAGCTATGCCACTTGCGCTATCTGACATACCGTCAAGTTCGTCTTGTGCTTCATCCATGCCGTAATCTTCAAAAGTAAATCCACCTGATCCACCTTTGTATTTTCCGAAAAGTGTCTGCATGAATGTTGAAAACGCTTTAGCAACTACAAGGACTTTTTCAAGAAGTTTATTAAGTAGAATTACCACATGTCTAATTGCAGCAGCAAAACCAACTCCTAGTTCCGTTGTGATTGACTCGAAATTTGCGCGAAGAATTCTAATGCCGTTTGCCAACGACTCTGAAGTACGTTGAAAGTCCCCGGCCTGCATAGCAGTATGGTCAAGTAGATACTGATAACGAAGCATCACCTTCTCAGCTTGTGTCATTTCAGTCCATGATTTAGTAATTCCTCTTGCTAAAGCATATTCTTTCAATGTGGCAACGCTGAGATCAATGCCTAAGCTACGTAATGGTCGCACCATCCCGGCAAGTCCTGCTTGAATCTTCTGGTACGCATCGGCTGTATCAATATTATAGAAAGCGGATAAATCACCTGCTAATTCGACCATTTTTACAGCCATTACAGATGAATTATCTGAAGAAATATTCGATGCTTTGAACATTGCATTCAAAGTACCTGCGTACTGTTTAGCAGCACCTTTTGCGATACCGAATTGTTTGATAGCATTGTCTGCCCAATCATTTATGTATCCGGTCATATTTTCACCGAATACTGATTCTATAATATGGTCAATTTCTGTAATATCGCCGCCTAGCTTCAATGCTTCTTTAGACCAGTTAAATACACCTGTTATACCACGAAAACCAATTACCGTGGCTAAAAGGTTTTTCAGACTGAAGTGCATTGAATCCACACTACTTTTTGATTTTGATAAATCTTTTATTTTGTTTGAAAATGACTGAATTGCATTTACAGCATTAGTGCCTATGCCTTTTGCAATTTTTGCAGTACCAGATAAAATACCTTTGTATGTATCTGCTACTATGATGCCTAACTTCTTAAACAATGATGAAAGCGTTTTTACTGAATCACCAAATACCTTTAATATTTGGTTAGCCCGTTTGATTGTGGAATTCCCGTTATGTACATTATTTTTAAACGATTCGATAGATGTACCTGCACGTTTACCACTCATAGAAATCTGAGCAAGCGCATTTGCAGTTTGTGCTACATTATCTGATATAGTGATATTTGACAAATAATCAAAGAAACTTTGTACTTCAACAGCTAACTGCGGAAATACTTTCACAGTCTCAGATAGTTTTTGAGTGCTGCGTAAGAATGATGAAATTGACTTAAAGATATTGACTGATTCTGGATCAATTTGGCTAATCTTGTCTAACTGTTTGAATAATTCATCCATCGAATTAATATCGAAGTTCTTGCTTTCAGTTGACAACCTAGCGAATGCATTTATAAACGATGTAATACCACCAGTTTTTAAATCAACACTTTGTAAGTTCTGAAGTTGTTTTCTCAGTGTGTCTACATCGCCTGAAACTTGTGAAATATCTTTTATCTGTAATCCTTCAAATGAATTTTTCAACTCTTGTTTAAGATTAGAAGTATCAACTCCAAGTTTTACATTGATTTTTCCATAATCCTTTTTCGCAGCTTCATTTATCGCTCTTTCTATTTGAGTAACAAATCTGTTTGGGTCAATTTTTAAATCAAGTGGGATAGTTTTAGCAGATTTTTGCATATTGGATGCAATCGTGCTATTTACTCCATCTATTGCTTTTACATAAGAATCGTTTACAGAATTAAAGACGTTTGTTTTAATCTTTGATATTTCATTTGGGTCAAACAATGAAATTGTTTTATTTGCAAGTTCATCTTTTGTAAAACGAATCTTTTCAAGCAATGCATAAACTTGATCTTCTTCATTTTCAATATCACGTATATTCATCATGATACCGGGGAAGTTGCTTATCATATCTTCCCAAATGGTATCTATGTTTTTTCCACTTTTTTGATTGAAAAACAGTTGTCTTTCTGTTCTTGATGTACTTTCGTTAAAATTTCTAGTATCTACGGCATCTGTTAATTTAATTTTATTCTGATTAACATAAGCAAGAAAATCTTTATAAACTTCCTTCATCCCTGTAATGGATTCGTCAAATGATTCTCTTGCTACTTTTCCGTGTTCAATAATAAATTTAAAAACTTCTTCTGTATCGTTTAAATCGCCCATACGGTTTTTATCTACTGCTATGTTTTTACCCATTTGAGCGATCATATTTGTTAATTTATCCGCATCTGCGCCTTTAATGTTATACGTATCAGCTAAATCTTTCGCTATACCATCTGTTATAGTATGAATATCTGACGCAGTTTTTTGAACAGCATATTTAAGCCTTTCTGCTTTATCAAAACCACTAATTTCAAGTGAGAGATTTAATTTCTTATCTTGAAGATTTTTAAGGTCTATTCTGCTGAGTTTATCTAATTGGTCGATTGTTTTCGATAAATCAGGCATTTTTAATCCATCTAATCCGGATAATGCCTTTATTACACTTCTTACATTGCCTACATTATTTCCAATCTTTTTTAATGGAGTATTTAGACCCATTAAGGACGCGCACAGCCTGTCTATAGACTGTTCAGCCTTTGCGGAACTGGACGCTATTTCTATTTGTAGGCTATCTATAGTCATATCATTATTTTCTGCCATATATACGCCCCCTTGATATACATATAAAAAGACGGTAGTATTTAACTACCGTCACTCAATGTTTTTGGCACCGAAAACAATTCACGCATATTATCTGCAAATTGTTCTCTTATTTTATCTTTTTCGCTTTCAGACATATCTTCAGTAACTTCGATATTTATTTGAGGTTCATTTTTTTCGAGTGGTTTCTTAGGATATTTTACTTTCTTTCCATTTAAAGCACTTGCCACAGCCATTCTTACATAAAGACCGTTAAGCCATGCGGAGTATTCAATTTCCTCTGTTTTAATCTTGATTTCACTTTTCTTTCGTGAATCATATTCTTGTATAAATATCTCAATATCATTCGGAGTGCTATGAAAATAATCATGCTTAGACATTCCACGACTAATCGCAGCTCTGTATAAGCGTCCAAGCATTACGCTTCTATAACTTTCATTTGCTTCTTCTTGTGATCCTGCGGCACTTTCTTTGGTTTCTTCTCGTTCGTCCCAATTATACTGCTCATACCTACTAGATCGAAAAAACCATCTTCACCCATTTGATCAGCACATGTGGTGAAAAGATCATACCAGTTATCTATGCCACTTTCTTCATCACGAAGCAACGCGACTGCAAGCCTTTTAGCAGTATTTATATCTGGAACTGTTTTATCACCATCTGGATGAGAGCCATGATGTTCAAGCAAACCTGCATAGAAGCAAACCAATGCTGTGTACGGAATATCTGAAACTCCTGAAAGCATTTGCTTCATGTTATCGCCATTACTGAGATCAACAACCAATCCTGAAATCTTTTCAATGCATTCATGACAAAGCGATGCTTCAATTGTGAATTCAAGTTTATAATCTTTACCGTTGATAGTCATTGTTTTATACATAAAGTGCGGCCTCCCGTATTTTTAATATATCTCTATCATGTTGTAGAAGATGAAGAATCTGTCGGTTCAATCTTCGTATCCATTTCCTTGTATTCGTCAATAGTACAAGAAATAGATGCAACAAGAAGTTCGTTCTGTCCAACATCCGGAAGAGGAACTTTCTCACCCGGCTGTGCTACAACGAAAAATGCTTCATCAAGGTTCGGAATATCAATCTGGAACCATGTTCTCTTACCACTTGCAAGAGCGGTTTTTGCGGATGTAAGCATTGTCTTATAGATAGTCTTGGTTTCGGTTGTAAGGTTGAAGTCAAAACTCCAATCACCACCTGTTGACTGTCTACCTGCAATACTACGTTCAGTGCTGTCTTCAAGAGCAGACGCGTCAATAGTTTCAGTATCAAGTTCAATACCTGAAATCTGGTTTACTCTAGGAAGGAGAGTAAATGTAGCAGGTTTCTGTCCCGCAGTGGTTTCAATACCATAACTCAGTCGTACTCCGAGTGTACTAACACCTGCAATCGTAACTGCCATATTAGTTTCCTTTCTCCCCTAATTATTTGGGGTAAGCGATTGCTACATATTAGCAATCGGTAAAATTGTCATTATTCACTTAAATCTCTTAGAAAATAGCCGCAATAGTTATTCAGAATAAAACGGCTTGTGATTTTTGTAACAGTATCACTTACCTTAATCAGTTCCGAATTACCTATTCTGCGGAAACCTAACTCAATAAAAAAGTTTGCACTTGCTGAATCAATATCATACAGCATTGTGTATTTATTTGAATTTATATAGGCTTCAGTCTCAAAAGTAAGGTTTATGCTTGCTTCATCATTTTGCAATGTACTACCACTTGTCGGTCTGCCTATAAGTCTGAAATTGGCATATGGGAAATTGGCTTGTTTCTTTGTGTCAAATACCATTCCGAAGTATTTCGCTTTAGAATTAGCTAACAGGTATTCTCTCCAAGCACTATAAACATCGTCTATATTGAATTCAATCCCAGTAGCCATTACTTAAATACCTCTTTTGCTATCTCAATAAACTGTTTATGAATTTCCGCATCAGCATAGTACATTGGCATTGCGGCTTCTGTACCTTTGCTCATTACCCATTCATGTGTTTCATCGTCAATATAAAACCAGTAATCTTCTAGCCCGTGACCTTTACCGTATGAACCTATAATCATTCCAAGTGGTTGACCATATGGATTCGGACTTGTGCCACCTGCGCCATTATAAGCAACACCTGCACCGAATTCAATAAAAGCTACATCTTTTCCGCATAAGGCAAGTGTGACTTTTACTTTTGAACCAGATTCTTCTAACCACGCATATGTATGCAGGTCATTGAAATCAGAATCACCATGACTGTATTTATGAGCATCAATTACCCTAACTCCAAGTTCTGATAATCTTTGAACAAATATAGATGTTTTAAATCTTATCTGTTCTTTATATAACTTCAGTTCCTTGCAAGTCTTTTTTATCGAATTAACCGATAAATTAACCTTGACCGTCTTGCTCATCATCGTCACCATCTGGTTCGGGTTCAGGTTCAGTCTCTTCTTCTGTTTCTTCACCTGCTATTTTCTTTATGCCATATCTCGCAATCGTTCCTCTAGCAGTATCCATTATGTGAGTTAACACATAATCTGGCTTTACATTCGGTTCACCGTTTTCACCTAATATTAGTTCGCCGTTGTCATCTAACTCAGGTTCCCTATCCACAAATAACACCATACCCTCTTCTGGGTGAAAATTCCTGTCAAATGATACAAAGTATCTTGTGTATTCAGAAACTAAACCGACTGGAAGTTCATGTGGCGTACCTGATGTGTTTGACACAGACACTCGATGCATTTCAGGTTTACTATATGCGGTTATCGGCTCCATGTGTGAATCATCTATACTAGCCTTGCATATCCAAATATTTTGCTTTCGTCTACGCAAACTTCTCATAATGTGACCTCATTTATTTATAATGTTCCTGCCCGCCTTTATTGGAACAACCCTACGCCAAGTACGTGAGGCCGCAACGCAACCATGACGCACACACATCCTACTCATTTAACTATTTTAGCTATTGGAATAATGCCACGGAAGAAACTATCAGGAGTGCCACCAGATTCCCACGATGTAGTCTGACCCGCTTCATAAAATGTTGTAACACCTTCTTTGCCTATCTTATCGTAATGATATTCAGCAATTCGTCTGATATTTGTTCTGTATTTGTTCAAAACTTGTTTTTCTTGTGTTTCGCGTTCAGAATCATTATTGTATCCATTAGGGAATCTGGCATTCCTCACTTCTTCTATGGCATCATCAATCATAGCTTCAACGAGAGGACGCTGCTCATCTGTATAATCATCAGATGCATATTTGATTAGAATATACACAAGTTCCGCTCTCGTTGTGTTCATCTTTAATCCCTCTTTACATTAGGTCTTCCACGCTTTTTGCTTGCTACGTCATCTGTTGTAGTATCAAGCTGCTGTTCAATATTATGAGCAGGTTTTTTCTCTTCAATCGGAACATTTTCTCCTGCCATATAGAGAACATCTTTATATTTTACAATATGATCAAAAACCATGTGATTACCTCAATTATTTTACTTTAAGCACATACAGACCATCCATGCCTTCAAATGACGGAAGTGCGATCTGAGAAACAGTTGTCTCATGACGTACAGGCGGGCCATAGATGTTCTGAATTGCAACTGCAATGCCAGAATCAAGAATTGAAACATCTACTTTTGCATCTCCAAGGAGTGTTCTTTCTTCCGGTGTTTGCCCTGTATATGTCGAACCAAGCGTTCCATCAGCGATAACGGACACATAATCATCCGGGAAGAATTTCTTCTGCGTGCCGTCATAATCTTCATACTTCTTATCGTAAATAAGAGGAATTAGACCTGTTTTTCTCTGAAAAACTTCTTTTGCTGTACCTCTGTCAAGGAAGTCAACTGCATTCCCGGTAATTGTAATAAGTGCATTCCTCATTTGGTCAGCGGATACAAGCATATTCAGAGTAGTTGTATTCATGAGTGCGTATTTCGCTGAATATCCATAATTCGCAAGAGCATCTACAGCATCCTGAATATCATTAAGTGGTTTACATGTGCTTGTCTGGTTCCACCTATTATCGCCTGTAAGCAGTTCATAATGATTATTCTTCCACGAACTATCCTGATCGTAGTTATACTTGTAAATCGTATTATCAGCCGTGCCAATCTGAATGACCATATTACCGGAATCCGGAGCGAGAAGAGCCATTCTCATGCGTTCAGCAGCAATACGCGCACCATCGACAAGGTTTTTAACATCATCATATACATGCTCAATAGCATCCTGTGCAAACGGATCGTTAGCATCCATTGCCCTCTGAATTTCAAACAAATCCTTTTCTGAAATCTTCATAGATTCGCGGAAAAGTGGCATTTCCTCATTGACTACTGTGAAACCCTTGCGCGGTCTAATTGTTGCAAGAGCATCATATGTAGAAGGCTTCAGAACTACGCCAAGCCCGTTATGAGCCTTAATCCATCTCAGGTCAATGCCTGCTTTTCTCTTTACCGGGAAAAATGCTTCACCCATATAAGGAATTGTATTACTCTTATCGTTCGTCAGACGAAAAGCGATACTTTTCGCTGTAAAAACATCATTAAATCTCATTTTATTTTACTCCTATATTTTTGAAGTCAGCGGCTACATCTATTCTGTAGTCGGTTAATTAGTATCATTTATGTTGTCTAATATCACGTTGTACCAGTTGAGTACCCAGATGCAATAATCGGTTCCTCGAATGCAATTCTGCAACCTGCGGCATTAAGTGCCGTTACAAGAGCCGCATCATATGTAAGACCAGAACTCTCTTCTGCACGAGTTGTATGCACATAGCCAGTTTTAAGAACTGCAACCTGCGGATAACTTTCATAAACATCATGAAGAAGTAGACCAATCGCTCCTGTCCACGGTGTCTCGGACACAACTTCACCATCTGCATTGATCGGAGTTCCTGCCTTAATATACCTCACACCAAAATCATCAGCATCAGAAACGCCTGTAAAATCAGCAGTGAATGATACAGCTTCAAACTCTTTACGGTTAAGGATTTCGACTTCATTACTAACACTAACAGTGTTAATTCTCATATCACCTCTAGCCATTTTAAAACCACCTTTCAATTACATATAATTTTTAAGTATATCTTGGCTTTCGCCATTAAAATTGTTATTTGATTTTTGAATACTCGCTTTTGCAAGCATCATTGCCGGGTCATCTTTATCAGAATCTCCGTTACCTGCGTGAATATCAGGTCTGGATTTAAGCAAATCCTGAATTGCCTTATCTGCTGCTACTTTTTCTCTTCCTTTAACAAACGCACCAAGTTTATCAAAGAATGAGTCAGCATCTTCAAATTCAGGCATTGTAGCTGCGAATGCGTCAGCATCAGCTTCTGCCATTCCTACGCCAACAAGTCTCTTGCTGTACTTATTTGTGCGGAGTTCCTTTTCCATTTCAGCAAAACGTCTTTCCCTAGCTTCTTGCGCTTCTGTTTCAAGTTGGTCTGCTGTCATAAGGCTCTTGTTCTTATCAGTGAGCTCTTTAATCTGCTTATTCTGCTTTGAAATTGAATTCTTATAACGTTCTGCGTCTGCTTTTGCTTTGGCGAGTTCTGCTTTAATTAGTTCGATTGACTCTGAATTATCAACATCATCTGCGTTGCCCGTATCAACTTCACTTGTTCCTGATCCATTACCGGAACCATCTAAATCGCCGTCAAGTGATTCACCTACATCTACATTTCCTTCCGGTGCTACTACAAAACGTGCATGTTTGCCAAAAATACGACTGTTGCTGAAATGATTATTCATAAATTTTCTCATAAAGATAACCTTTCTGTTTGTTCTGCGGTTGTCTCCGCATTGTGTTTTGGATTTGTATTGCGGCATTCCCTTGCCGCCTGTGTTTGTTTTGTGAAATCACTGGCAGTTCCCTCTGCCGTTATATAAAAGCCTTACGGCTATTATTTTTAAATGAATTCTTTATTTGCCTGTTCACCGTATACTTGTGACAGGATATGATTTGTACTTGTTAATCTACACGGCACATCACACATTGACATATCTGTATGCGCCAAACGTTTCTTTTCTAAAATATCATCATCCATGATATGACCAATAATCTGATACGGTTTATGACAACAGTACATCACTTCTCCGTGTTCATTTAACGCGATTTGTGACCACTGACCTATACAACTGTCAAATTGTATTCCAAGCATATTCCACTTGAAATTTTTAATTACCCGGTCATCATTTTTCTTTATTGCATCTATTTTATCAGTGATACTTTTTGTATCTGGATGTTTGTGATAGTATTCACCGTCTGTACTCTCAACTGGCCTGATTACAATATAATCAACTGGCAAGTTCATATTCGCTTCGTAAAATCTATCCACTTCTTCTGTGTTCTTTGCTAATAACTGGATTCCTAAACGAGTTGCATTTGTCTTGTATTGTGCATATTCACAGATATTTTCTATAACCGTTTTATATGCACGGACACCACGTTTCGCTTCGTAACTATCTTCATCCCATGCATCTAAAGATACTTTCAAATAATCAGGGTTTATCTCTACAAAACGATTGAAGTTAGTGTTAATTCCATATGGGATACCTGTATCTTCTAACCATTTTGTAATATCACCAAAATCTTTTGCGATAGTGGGTTCTCCACCACCTGTAAGGATAAAACCCTGTACTCCCAATTCGCGCAATCTAACAGCATATCGCACAAAATCATCTATTGGCATTGAATAAGCATCACTGCTAAATTCCCAACGCCTATATGTGCAATATCCGCACTTGTTATTACAGTAATTATCTAAGAAAATATCCGCTGTAATTGGTGCATGATTATCATTTATGCGGTCTATGTATTTTAGTATTTTCCCGCTATTAATTGCATCACTCATATATATAATCTATGAAAATGTAAGGTTACATCTGCATCCTGCTATTTCATCATCGGACACATCTAAACTGTCATCTCTCGGATATTGCAGATACCCACCTCTTAGTTGAAATGGTTCATCTATAGGAATGGTAATGCCATTTACTTCTGCATGACTATCTCTTTCACGACCATCCATTATTGTGTTCCATGTCTTAAAATGTTTATTTTTTATAGCATCTTCATATTCCGTATGATTAAATATTGAATTTGATTCGTTTTCTGCTATCGCTCTTGCCCTATCTTTACTGTAGAAATACGGGTCTTCTTTATGCCGAAGCAATACTTCTATTGTATTTGTGACAGTAGATAATACATGTGCAATAATGTATTCATCAGGTTGAACAAAATTCTTTATTATCTCAAGATATTCTCGCCTTGTCCGTTCATAAATATCAGACATAACAATTATTTTTAATTGCTCCGCATAAAAATATTCCGAAAGCAATCCTATAAATAAACCATTTATTTGTTCTGCTAACTTAATACGCTTTTTCTTTTGAGCGGTACTTATTTTCATAGGTGCATAGTATTCTTTAAACGGTTCGGACACTTTATAACCGACAAGCTGATTTAATTCATCCCATGTCATTTTAGCGAGTGCCATAGTTAAACACCTGCCTGAAGTCTAGGACTATTATCAATTTGGTCTGATAAATCCTGAAGGATTCTATCATTTTCCTCAAGTGGTTTATCAGGATTTGTTGCCTGATCCCCAGATGTAGTAGGCTGTGCGATACAGACTTTTTCCTGATATGCTGTAACCATATCTTTAGAGTCTGCATAAACCTGCTCGCTGTCCTCAAAGATTTCGCACACTTTGATTGCATGTCTAGGATGAACGCCGCGACCTACAAGAGTTGCAAATGCATTTGCTTTAACGGACAAATCATAATTTCGCCTACGCGAAAAATGAATATCTATATCTGTGTGATGGACTTTCCTAATTGGACTATCCATAGGAAGTATATTTTCAGGAACAAACTTAATTGCTTTGAGAATCAGTTTCAGTTCTTCCCTTGCAGCAAATTCTATTGAATTCTGTTCCTGTAAAGCATCTAATTCTGCCGCCGACCAACCTGCCGACATATCTACAGCAGAACCAGTTGAACCGCCGCCTGTAGTCTCTGACTGAACCGGCACATAGCATTTCTGTAGAATATGGTTGAATTTTCTATATAACTGATTCTGTGCTGAAGCACTGTCATATGTACTGGCTAATGGTGCAATCTTTGCATCGCTTGCGCGTTCACCAAGTCCTTGTGGCGTATTAGTAAGCACCCAATCACCGGACTTAGGTTGTTTCGGATTGCCCTGTTCATCTTCAGGTAATGCAATATTATGCCCCCACCAGATATCTTGTGTTCTCTGTGTAGAATCATTTGCAATATCTGAAGCCTGTGCATCGAGCGCATCCATATCAGCTATACAGTGTTCAAAGCATCCGGTTAAATCAACATCTCTATTCCACTCGACAATCGGTATTTTACCGAGTGGATTTATAGAGACTTTTGTGATTTCGCCGTTCTTAATCTCATATATAAGAGAATCTGTATAACATGTAAATACCGTTGAAGTGTCTTCGTTCTTAACATAAGTCACTCCAAGTACTTTCTTTCTACCTATACCGTTATGATATACGCAGAATGTATATCGTGAATCCAAGTCGTACACATGACACAGTGAGCCGATATATTCGCCTTCGCCATTTATCAGAATATCATCATCGTCATATTCATCAGCAAGTTTAATTTCCACCAAAGAATGACCGATTCCTGTCTTTTCAACATACTTGGCAATTTGTTGCCTTTTGTACGAAATGTCCTCTCCATTGCGAAGCATTTCGTTCAAACCTGTGATACCTGTATCATCGACAATTTCATCGGATGCATGTATTTCCTGATTACCTCTCTGGATATACATTGCAGGTGTACCCCAAAAATATCCTATATGAAATCTCGATACGTAGTGAGCGATATTATCTACTACTTTATAATTTATATCTTCACGAATTTTCTTTTCCCTGTCTCTAATAGCAGGATGAATACCTGCTTCGTAATCAATTAGAAAATCCATATCAACCACATTTTCGCAATGTTTGGAATATGCATTTCCTAATACGGATAAGATATTCAATTCATTTATATATTTTTGATCCGTATAAATACGTTTTCTTCCAACATGGTTCAATGCGAATTTGTTAATCATTATCTATTACGATGCCCTTCTTAATCAATTCACGGATACGAATTTTAGTAGCAATTTGTTCTAGTGTTAGATATTCACCTCTAAATTCGACGCCAGATGCTTGAAAATAATTCATTGATGGATTTTTAACAAAATGTGTATTCTTTTTCTTTTCTATGTCTTTTTTCTTACTTGTCTTTGATTTTTCCATATCATTTCACTATCTCAGTGTAAATTGTAACACATATAAAAGTAACAAAAGTAACAACTTTATAATTTATCTATATATCTTTTATATGCCATTTTTACACACGCTTCTGTGTTGCCACCACCCATTTTAAAAGCAACTTGTCTCCATGTAAGACCGTCAATAAAACGATATGTAACTATAGCTTTTATAAATTCATCGTCAATGCTGTCAATAAATTCACGTATTTGAGATAACGCTAAATCATTCGCGTCTTGCATCTTTCGCACACGTTTTAATTCGAGATTTATAATGTGGTTATCAAACTTATCGTCATCCCCATCGATGCCCTCAACCTTCGAAATATGCGCTATATATGGGAATTGTTGGTCTGATGCAACGACACCATCTATTAAAATCTTAGACCGTATATCATCACGTTCGGATAGTAGTGATTCTATCCGGTCATTTAAACGCTTTTGTTCTAGTTTTAGTTTTTGGTATTTCTCAAATGTAACTTTTTTGTTTTCCATTGACGCAAATCCTTAAAACAAACTACCTACAATTTTAGTTGGTATACTTTCCGGTCTTCCTTGCCATTCTGCAAACATAGCAACTGCATCCACGCAGTCATCATGCGGTACTTTTCCTGATACAGTGTAACTTAGTAACTGAGTTATAAATATTCCATAATCATCTTTATTTGAATATAAACTTCTGTCCTTAAAATAAATATGTTGTTTTACCCACGGAGCATATACAATTATCTTTGTCTCTTTATTTTTAGTTGTGTAGTTCTCAGTCACATTGCAATAAAAACCTTTGTCTTTTAATCGCTTATCTATTTCAAATGCAACTCTACTTCCACCATTATTGCTTTCTACTCTTAAAGCATGTACTCCGTTAGCAATAACTGTATTTACAGAACGCTCATACTGAATTTCATAATCAGACTCATCACTACAAATTATATCCGCAAGGTAATAATCATCGCCATATTTGTAGAATACTGGCTGAACAAAAAAGTCAGTTCCTTTATTCTTTGTATCCGCAATGGATAAAACAGCATCGGGCTGATTGGCGGGTAATGTTAAGTATCTCCGCAATTCATCTTCGTGATAAAGAAGCCCTTCACGTTCAATCGGTTGATTCATGTATAAACATCTGAATGACACATCATCCATTGACTGACGCATATCTTCGAAATACTCTTTTGAAAACCCTACTCCATATCCGTATTCAAAATTACTTTCGCCATTTTCATCAAATGCAGGAATTGCAATAAATTTTGCCCTTGGGTCATGTTCATGTTCTGCCTGTAGTCTCCCGACCACATCCTGGCACGACCAACGAGTTTGGATGTGTATTTCTTTACACTGATCTTTCTTTCTGGTTTTTAAGTCTGTGTTGTACGTTTGCCATAATTTATCTAATCGTTCTCTCGATAATGCTTCTTCAATACCTGAACAAAGGTCATCTGCATAAAGAATTTTCTCACATCTTGTAGCACCTGTAAGTGACGCATTTATTGCCCTACATGTTAAAGTCTTAAATCGCTTTGGTTTTCCTACATTTATGGTTTGCTCCTTTGAATTCGTTCCGCTTCTTACATCAAAACTCACTTCAGGAAATATTTCATGCCATGTGTAATCATAACTATCAGTCAATATCTGGCTAATTCCGTCATAAAAACTTCTGGTCAGAATTCCAGAATGTGCAGACGCAAGGTTAGGCATATCAGGCCACCATCCCATACAGCCAGATAGAAGGAAGATACCACTTGTAGACTTTCCTGAACCCGGACACATAGAAATCGTAAGTAAATCCAATTTGTCATCGAGCAAATCTTGCATACCTTGAATCACACCAAATTGAATAAACTTATCTCTTCTTGGCTCATAGAACCGTTTATCAGCATCTCTATTCTTTTCAAGATATAGAAAATAACTGTCAACTTGTCTTTCATGCGCTTCTAGTAGCAGAAGTCTCCAATACAGTTCATCATATTTTCCACTACCAGTCTGCTGTGCCTGATACGCAGTCATTTCATGAGCATATTTACTAATCTTCATAGCATACTTACGCACATCGTCATCATTGAAAGATATCTGTTCGCGCATGTCACAAAGAAGCTGCCATATATCATACTGATTCTGATATGCGGTCATATCGTCATTCATAATCTTGTTAAATATGCTTTTGTAATCAGAAAACTGCATAAAAAAGCCCCCGTTCCTGCTGTTGGAACCGAGGCTCATAAGGCTCTTATTTATTCGGTGTTATCTACTAGATATGTCTTCTTGCACTTGCTGTTCTTACATATGAAATGTTGCCCTTTAATTATCGCACCTGTAGTTATTGGAAATTGATGCTTTCCGCAGAATGGACATGTTACCCATTCATACAAGCCTTTTTGTTCAATTTTCGCCGTATAACCTGATGCATCAGGTGGATTCATGAAATCCTGTTCTGTCATTTCTCTGGCATTATCAATACTCTAATATGTTCTTGGTCATAACATTTTGATATATCATTGAAAACTTCTAATGTTCGTTCCTCTGTATCATAGCTACCTATAGCCGCACTTAAACCATCGCTTATAGATGCATAGATGATTTTTTCTTTCGTGAACAAGCCAAATATATTTTCAAAATTCAATATACATTTCTTATCTTGTGAAACTATGATCATCTTAGTCTCCTTCCGCATACCGGGCAATAATGGATAGGATATGAATAATGAACTGTCTGCCCAACATCACGCCAGTTTGAAGTCTCTTTCCGTCTACTCTTTGTAATGCTGATTAACGAAACCTTGTAACTATTAGACATTTCTGTATTAGAATCAGGATTGCAATTCTCTGAATCTGCGTATTTACGTTCAATACGCTTTAAATTCTTGTAGTCATGGCAAAAATTACATCTGTTATTCACGTAGCGTCCTCACTTTTGATTTAATAATAGCCACAGTCAGACTCGAACTGACGTTTGTATCCTGTCCTACCAACTAGACGATATGGCTACTCTCTATCGCATATACATTGCAATTATATATGCTAACAGCGGTACACGGACTCGAACCATGAAATAAGCAGTCAAAGTGCCTCATTTTGCCAATTAAATTATACCGCCGTGTAAAATCACTTCTTCAACGCTTTTTCTAGATCTTCTACAACTTTTGGTTCTTCAAACCAGTATGCCCTACGTGTTCCTTCACGCTGCTGATTGATTACTGAGCCACCTAGAAGAAAATCCACATGATCTACAACGTTCGGGATGAAATTATGACAAACGCTATTCGGATGTTTGCTCAACATAAATCTTTTAAACAGTGCGTCATCATTTTTTCCTTCTTTTCTCAAGTCTTCATACAGGTTATTCGGGATCACATCATTATAGTACCAATCCACAAATTCTGAAGTATAGCAATTAGGTATCCGTATACATGGAAATGAAAACCATGCCCAATTAAACTGTACTACTCCTATCATATTTACATTTCCACCGTCATTTACCTGATTACTAAATCCTGCTGCAAGTCCTGTATTATGTTCCTCCGTCAATTCTTTAAATCGACTGCTAATTACAACATCATCTTGTAAATGCCATATGCCACCTAAGTAGTTCTGATTTTTAGCAACCCATTTCATACTTTTTACGAACGAATCAAGATTGCCTACACCTTCTTTATCTTGCCATACAATGATATTATCTTTTGAAATACCTTGGTCAATCATTGAAGGAACTAGGTACTTATTTACATACCACATGCGTTTCTTACATGCATGAATCATGTATGCCATACTTAACCGTGTCTTTTTTGATTTTAAGAAATTTTTTGACTTGCGATATTTCGCTATTTGTTCAAACGTATATTCTGAGTACTCTACCACTTCTGGCTGTTCCCACCATGTTTTGATCGCCGCATAATGGATTACTTTTGGATCACCTTGAAATTCCGTAAATAATGTACCATTATATGTTCCCGGCATTTCATATACATGACCTTGACAAAACTCCGTAAATGCATCTTGTTCAATCCACGGATGTTGGTTCGTGTTTAATTCATCTATTACACGGTCAACCATACCATCACGTAATTTCTTTAGGTTAAACAGGCACACACCGATGTTGTAATATATAAAACCATTTTTGCAACGGTCAGGTTCTTTTGATGCTGAAAAATAGTAATCATCTATCGGCAAATCCCATATATCTGAAATATCTTGATCCACAATGGTATCTACATCTAATGATAGGATTCTGTCTAAATCTGGGAATAACTTCGAATACGTTGCCCTCATCATAGACATATAAGTAAAATGAGAGTGCATATTTGCACCATTAGGTTGAAAAAATGTCTGACCGGATACATTTATGCACTCTATCTCATTGGGAAGTGTATGAGGGAAAATATCATCTTCTATAAGGAAGTATATTTTTTCTACATCTGAGTTAAGAAGCAGCGATTTAGCTGCTGTCACCATATATGGGTATAAATTACGTGTTCCGCTATAAGCAGCAACTTTACTGAGTCTCTTCTTCATATTCCATTTTTTCTTGTTCAGCCATTTTCTTTAGCTGTCTTATTAACTTTCGCTGCGCCCTACGTTTTAAATCCGCATAAGCCATAAAGCTTATTTTGTAATGTTCAGGTGATTCAGCTTCTTCCCCGGTCATATAATGAGTACCTATAACTCTTCTATGAAGATGTTTCAGATGGAAAGAACCGAAATCCTTTATCTGGACATTTTTTTCTTTCATGATTGAATCACCAATCACCTTGAAAATATTTGTGAATATCTTTTCTACCGTTTCATGGTCACAACCAGTATTCTTTTCAACGGCTTTTATTATGTTTTTCTCTGTCATATCTAATCTCCGTCAAAATAAAATAAATGGGTGAACGTGGAATCGAACCACGGGTGTTTCTCATGTAACAGATTTACAGTCTGCCGTAACTCAACCAACAGTTACCTTTCACCCATATCTGCAAGGAGCCTTCACTCTACAGATGTATTATCGCCGTAATATTCAGTCACCGTTCTAACAAGTCTGAGCCTATGAATCGTCATCCATAAACTTCTTGCCAGTCTACAGCCTAACTGTACTGTAGAAAATAACGGATGGAATCGGTTCTCCACAACTAAATTCACGCAACATTCAGATTTTCATCATCTTTTAATGTTAAAATGTCGATTTGCGCTACTCGCTCTTTGCTCCGGTCTTATAGAATCATTTCTGACTCGCAACGACATAAATGGCTTGTTTGGTGTTCCGTATAGAGCCACATCAGTACCACCTGACGCAGATATACGGTTATTCTCCACAGGAGCGTCTATTTCACCACCGACCGTTCACAAAAACCTTTTACTCACGATAACCAACTGCGCTTACGCTTGAAGTTAACTGCTCCATGTTCCAGTCTTCCCGGTTTCGTTACCTTATACCGGATGTCTCACCATGCCAATATCTCGACATTTCAGGCACTTCATCCGCGCAACCCATGCATGTTGTCTACACAATCTTCACATGGTTCTTACAGAAATTCCGCGAAAAATCACGGATAATAGCAGGTGTGGGAATCGAACCCACGATAGCTGCCTTATGAGGGCAGAGCCTTACCACTTGGCGAACCTGCAATATTGCTCATAGGTGCGTAAAGGAGTTAAACCTACGAGCAAGTACGACACACAGGGATTTGCGCCCCATTTACATCCACATCTATGCAGTGCGCCCTAATCAGCAGAGGTAGGGTTGTGGCATTTTTTGTCGCGGTCTGCACATGTCATTCTGCAAAATGCTACTCGCACTTAGCATTCGCATAAACTCCGTCAAGTTTTGAAACTCTTAACAGGACTCCTCGTCCTAACGGAGCGGAGAAATCTTCAATGTCAAAGGCAAAAAACAACCTCATCATGGAAGATGCATCCTGCCCGTGGGCATGACCCCACGGTACATCCCTTTCGGATTACAGGCAAATCAAGGAGTATGTTAAACGGCATCCTTCAGAAGTTTGCCGGGTTTGAACCTGACTACGGTTCTGGTTGGAATCGTAATTTCCTCACCTGTGCTTGGATTACGGCCTTTCCTCTCAGGCTTTTCTTTAACTGAGAATGTTCCGAATCCTGTAAGCTGTACTGTGTCACCATCTTCAAGTGACTCCTGAATGAAGTCAAGCACAACTCTGAGCGAAGCTGCTGCTTCAATCTGCTTCAGTCCTACTCTATCAACAAGAGCGGCTACAATGTCTGTTTTTGTCTGAACCATATTGTTCTCCTAGCGTATAAGCAAAAAAATTGAATTTATAGTAAATAACATGACTGAAAACCAGTAAAGCGGATCGTATTTGAGATTATCTTTAACGATTATACAAAGCCCGAACAAAACAGCCAGACCTGCATTTAAACATGCAACTATGCCCTTTATTACCGTTATATACATCATTCCATGATTCTCTCCAATACAGCTTCAGCAATCTTATGTGTATCAGCTATGTCATTTTCCCTACATTCTCTCAATGCAGACTCGATTGAATATATCCATGCTTCGCGTAAATCTTCATCGAACTGTAATTGCAACGATAGAAACTTTATCGCTTCACGAATTGAATCCGTGTCAAATATGCCTTGAATCTTTGCAAATTCATCTATATCAGATACAGCATTATAAGTTATAGTTGCTACTGGTATTGAATTAGGCGAATATTCAATGCAGATATTTGATATATTATGCTGTTCTATTCCGTTGATATAGACTTTGTGGACTGTATTATTTTCGTTTATTGATTCGACTTTGATTTTACTTAATAATGGCATTATTTGTTATACACCTTAATCATGCATCTACTTCTCCAAACTTTTAGTTAGATTATGTTGAAATCTTAAACTAAATAGTGTATAGTTATATCATTATAACAACGTAGAAAGGGGATATATATGAATTCCGTGAATGATGTTATCAAGACAATTATGAAAGATCACAAAGTGTCTCAGGCTGATTTAGCCAGATTATTCCATGTTTCTCCACAAGCCATATATAACAAGTTTCAACGTGGTACTTGGAATGTAGATGAAGTTATCAAGATACTAGATAGTGTAAACTGTAAACTGGTTGTAGAAGATGGTTCTATACGGAAATACTGTTTCTAGCCTTTTTATTTTTTTAAAAATTTTTGAATACAGTGTTTATTGATTTATTATGGGATATCTTATGGATACCCCTTTTTTGTTTTGAGAATAGTTGAAGTGGTAGCATTGCGGCCACGGTGCGGTCGATGCAGACCCCTGTCGAGTCATTTCGGCGGCACGTCTTCTCCTGCGATCCGTCAAAACAAAAAATATCACGGTCGAAAAAATTACACACCCTTTTCACGTATGGACGCACCTATTTCAGCATAATCACATCTATTCGGTTTTTGTTCAATCTGCACAAATCATTGAAAGAGTGGGTAATACTGCACAATGTATAGCACTTGTATTTGTGTAATATATATAACACTTTTATCTCATGTATTCGTTTAATTCTGACTAAACGAACACTTGATTATTAACTTATCAAAATGCACAATTTATGCTGTTTTTCGCTCAACTTTTTAACTATATTTCACAACGCTTTTTGACGGATGCAAGCAAGCTGTATTTGCTGATCCGCAATGCATTTACAATCATTCATCAAGCTGCGGCTTTTCTGGTAACGATGCGCTTGCATATCTTGCAGCAATTTCAGCAGCGGACTCATGCTGTGTTTGTTGCGTCTGGATCGTTAGCACATTGTCATTGTCTCTGTATCCGTATTTGGCTTTCAGCAAAAACATTGAACCGATCCCGTTGTTTTCCACTGTCTTTTCTACTAATCCGGATTCACAGATATCATACCATTTTTTCACAATCGTAGTATCATTTTTGCTTATTCTCTCATGCCCATTACTTAATACACCATTTTTTACATCTCCAAGATTATGACTATCTATTCTAACTAAACAACAAAACGTAATAATCTTTGGTGTATTATTATATTTATAACACAATGGTTTGTATATATTCTGGAATACGTGATCTAATAACTCATAGTCGATACTGCCATATTTTTCTCTGTTCAATAACTGTTTTATACAGTGCGTATATAAGTATTCTAGCATACCAGTAAAAACCATTGGCTTATATACCATGTTTTCATCCGGAAGACTGTTTATATACTCATCACAATAAAGCTGTATATCACTGTCATAAACCTGTATTCCGTTGTTTTCTGCTAATATACATTCATCCATAATCTGTTAATAATGTTTAACTGTAGTTATATTTATATAATCTATATATTACTGTTCTGGGATTTGCTAAAGCAATTAGATAGATTTAACTATGGTTTTACTATACATATCTATATAATATATATTTAATTATCCATATACTTCATAAATCCGGTGCAAATCGTCCAGACTTGTTAAAAATATTTGCAATTTTCGTGTATTTCGAGCTTGTCTGAACTGTATGCAATTATACCACTATTTGCAATTTTCTGTCAATTCATAAATTATGAAACTTTTGTGAATTGTGCATTTTCTCCGTTTTGACGGAAAACAATTTGTTTTTCTGTCTGACTATTTGACTTTTATATAAATATGCCGTTCTCACGCCATGTAATACTTATTCGTCAATTTGCACAATACGCTTACGCGTAATATGTCAAAACTGCACAATATGTGAATTGTGTATAAAATCCGCACAATTTAACAGGTGTATTATTTACCCGGATGCGTGGTGGTTCCATGCTTTACCCGGTGCGGTTCATTGCGGCTTTACCCGTCCTAAATTGCCATATTTCGCTTGTGCGGGCTTTTCATGCATCAATGGTATATTTCCACGGATGGACGCGCAAAAGCATTGTAAAGCATTTTAGGACGTTCCAAGATGCTTTTCAAGTCGTGGGTGTATCTGTATTGATGATCTGGGGAAATAGGCTTTATAATGGCGTTTTGTCCTCTGTTCGCGTTCTATGCCGTTCTGATAGAAATATATGGTTCAATTCATAAAACGCATCATGGGCGATTGTATGACGTTATGTGGCATGATATGACAGGCAGTCACGCGTTTATGCGATATGCAAAAAAAGGCAATAAAAAAAGCGGTTTTCAAGCCGCTTTATAATCGTTAATCTTCTTTATGATTTCGTCTGTTATCCTTTTATGTCGCTTGCAATGTCTCCACTGGTACAGGTGCGCTATTTCGTGCGCGATTACATCAATCAAAGTTTTAGGTTCAAGTGTTGGTATTTGTTCAGATTCTTTTAACCACTTCTCATGTATAAACCATGTATCAATGGTTATTATTGTGTCGCCTTGTAGCGGATTTTCCGGGTTATCAGTGATGCAACAACCGAGTGCTTCTTTGTGCTTTCCGTTATATAAATCATGGTTGTACGCTATGATCTGCACCGTGCAACTTGTAGCGGCCTTACATCTATTAACTATAGAATGAAACCAGTTCATTTCCTCATCGGTAAGTTTTTCGTTTCCGAAAAAATCATATTCTGTCATTTCTTTAATCATATTTATATTCTCTCCTTTTTCTGTGTGTCCTGTCTCTCTGTCTTCTGGAATGTGAAAGCGGTTTTCCCCGCTTTACCCGGCGGGGATCGGGCTTGTTGTTTTATTTTCTGTTTGTGAACTCCCATTCGTCAACTTCTGCGTCACTCTTGAAACCCTTCCAAACCTTCAGCACTTTGTAACCGTTTGCTCTTAGGTCTTCTGCAAATTCTGCGTTGCTTTTGTAATCATCGTATCTTTTAATGCTGAGTCCGTTTGTTCCTCTTACCAGTGCTGTTCTCATTGTCATTTCCTTATTCTCCTTTCTATGTTGTTTTCCATACTCTTATTATATCACTCTGACAGTATTATTCAATACGTATTTATCAATTCTAATACTTTCATCACATTGCACAATTATGTATCCGGTTTTTGTGCATTTTTTATAAGCTGTGTTTCTGGTGCATTCCGGTCATTTTCGCTCTAATCGCGTTTTATATCGCACTGGTATAAATCTAAGCACTCACGCATAAAAGCCAATACAGGGCATTACAGGACGTTACACAGACAGATAAAGCGATTTATTGACGGAAGACAGGACACAAAAAAAAGAGCGGTTTCTGATCCGCTCTTTATATGCCAATTTCTTTTTTTATTAGTTCCGTGATCCATGCATTCACGGACATATTTTTTTTACATGCTTCTGCTTTTATCTTCTCTTTGCTGCCCTTCGGCAACATCAAACCGATTTTGTCATATTTGGCAGAATTATATGCATTCTGCCTGTTATATTGCTTTTTTTTCGCTTCTCTCATTCTTTCGCCCTCTTTGCGTTCTGATCCCACAGTTCTGCAAGTTCCTGTATAACTTCATTATACAGGTTTCCGAAATACTCGTTATTATCCGGGCTTGTAATTTCCGGGTTTGGCATATTTCTGATAACTTCTTCACCCATAATCATATTATACATTTTTTTCTCCTTTTCTTCTGCTGCTTCTTCTGTTCCTGATCCGCTTGACTCTGCATTTCCACGGGCTTGTCACCGTCCTCTGGCTGCATTAAGTTGCCCTCGTAACCTCCGGGGCGGGATACTTCATAGTGTTATTTATTCTCCATTGTAAACCGCTACCACATGTCCTTCGGCTAAGTAATAATAACTGTACTCACCAAGCACATCATCTCTGATGTAGGTATCGAACTCCGTAATGGACTTCTCGCTCACAATTTTGATTGTGCCAAACTCCCATGTTTTAAGCATTTTATTCTCCCTTCTTTTCTTTTATCCTCTGTTTTCCGCTTGCTCTGCATCTTCCCCTGCTTGCAACGGGCTTTCGGCTGCATTAAGCGGATAAACCGCTTTTGTTATGCTGTGAATGCTTTTGTCACTTCTTTTTGAAACTCTTCTTTTATGTCTTCCAGTTCTCTTTCGTACCAGTTATTCAGGTTTATAATATCTTGTGCATATGCTCCGATTACCTGAAAACTCTTTTCATACTGTTTTTTCAACCGAGCTTTTTTCTGCTCCATCTTGTTATAAGCTGCTTCAATCTTCTTTTCTGTTGTCATCATGTCCTTTTTCTCCATTCTTTTGTTGCTTTCCTTTTGATGTACTTATCTTATCACTTCTGTTAGTATTATGCAATACATATTTATCAATATTATGCTGTTCTCCGTTTTGCACAATTTACGCATTCTGTATTTGTACATTATGTACAATTCGGCTTTCTGCTGCGGTTCCGGTCATTTTCCAGGCGATCCGCTTTTTATACTGCCTGATTTCCCTGTATCGCGCTGTGTTCCTCTGGTATAGATTTATACGGATATTGACGTTATCGTCCATTGTGGCGCGTTCTGTGGCTTTATACGGTCACTGGTAGAAGTCTGGAAGACAGACAATTATATTTTTACGGATTACATACCAGAAAAAGAAAAGAGCCGCTTTTTTAACGGCTCCATTCTTTTGTATTTATATATTCTGAATACCTTACAAATATAGTTCCTTTTTCATGCTCGCACATATATTTGTATTTTTCCCGCGCTTCTTCTTCTGTCGCTGCGTATAATAAAACGTCAGTATTCCAGTTTCTATCCACGTTGAACACTTCATAACCTGCTTTCATGTCCAGAAATCTATTTTTCATTTCTCTTTTCATCCTCTCTGATTTTAGAAAACAGGGAACAAGATTTCTTTTTCCTGTTCCCTGTATGATTTTATGCTATCATTTCGTAAATATCGCCATTCTCTGTCTTGTAAAAACTACCTTCTATCATTATGTCGCGCCCATATGCTTCGAAATCGAAATACGGTTCGACATTTTCCGGAATGTCAATACAGCCGCATTCCTTAGCGTAATAATAACCTACTGCAAATTCATCACTCTCGAAGCCTTCAGGCGTTGTAACATAAACAACATCGTCTAAGTGTTCCCTGATTTCTTCGGATTCTGTATATCCAAAATATTTTAGAACTTCTACCTTTTCCGGAACGTCTTCGATGATTTCAGCAAGGTGGTTAAGTTCTTCAAGATTGTCATACTCGCCGATTCTTAAACCCGGAACATCGGATTCATAATCCGTAATAAAATATTCTTCGTAATAGTTCCCGTTCTCGTCTGGCTCTTCGCTGATTCCGATCCGCTCAAAAACCGGGCTAAAATCATCACAGGGAAGTTCTACCCATTCCCCAATTAAAGCACCTTCGTTGTACTTTCCAAGATTCGTCAAATAAATTCTTAACATGGTCTTATCTCCTTTTCATTGTAGTTTTCTGACTTTTTAAGTTATCAGTGTGCTGTGCTGCTGTTCTTTTGATGTACTCATATTAGCATAACGTGCCGTTATTCGTCAATGAAATATTCTTAAAAAACTGCACAAAAATAACGTGCCTTTATTGTGCAATTTGTAACGTGCCGTTATTCTTCCGGGCATAAAAAAAGAGCGGTTTCTTTTCCGCTCTTGTTCTTTCTATATAATGGTTTATATTTTTCCTTCTTTCTTTCTCTTGTCCAGTTCTATTTGTTTGTATTTTTCAAGTAAATCCTTATATCTGGCTTCACCCAGATCTGATATAATCGCTGCTGTTATTGCTCTCGCTGCATAACCGCCGGGCTTTTCATCTAATACTTTTTCAATTAGCTGCGCCGTTCCTATAGGCACTCGCGCTACAATTCTGTCACGGTGCAATGCTTCATATTTTGCCGTTGCTTTCACTTGCCTTTTCATTTGATCATCTGTCAATGTCATTTTCTCCACCTTCTTTCTGTATAATGACAGTTTCGTGAATAACATTGTATAACGTGCCGTGCATATCTGTCAATCGTGAAAAATTGCACAAATAACGTGCCGTATTTTTGTATATTTTAACGTGTCGTTATTCCTTGCTTTTTGGCTAACGTGCCGTTATAATGAGACTTGCAAGCGAACATTGAAAACAAATACAGATTTTTTTCGGGTGACTTGTTCCGCTTGGCCTGTGTCATTGCGTACCGGGTGCGGGGCTTGTACGGTGAAAAAGATCACGAAATAAAAGGGGAATGTATAAAAATGTCAGAACAGAACAGAAACACGCTTAAATCCACAATTTACAATCTTTCAGACGGGGATGCGGCGTTATATGCCGCACTCGCATCCATGACAGATGAACAGCTAGAACAGATTTTGACAGATATTTGTTCTAAGCCGTAAATCCTTGCCCGTCATGTAGGCAGAAACCTGAAAAAATCAGGTTTTCCGGGATCGTTCCCCGGCGGCGGCTTTCTGGTAACTGTAAACATCTTATAAAAGGGGGATACCATAAAATGAGAATCAGCCACAATACACGTAATTTAGCTGTTGCCGCGTTCCGGGCTTTTGGTACGGATTCAGAACAGGCAGCAGAACAGGCAGCGGAAGAAGCGGAAAACGCTTTACAAGCAGATTATGAAATCCTGTATAATTTGCTCGTGTCTGGGCAGGTGGATTACTTCTACCATGAAAGTGAACCGTCAAAAATCGGTCGGTCGCTGGTAGAAGTCTGGACGAGATCGAGTAGGCAGGGTGTGTCTGTTCAAAGATCGACTTTTCTAAAAGTTCCCGGTGGAGAACTGGTAGCACTTTCGCATCATAACATTATGACGTTTTCCGATATGGTGAAAGATTCCATTCCGGATAATGTCGATATCATAGCAGCATAAAGGGGGTTTTTATGTATAAGTATTTTACTATCTTGCGTCCAGTGTCAATCGGCACGTTCCCGAAAGAGGGGTTTGTCGATTTCGTGAACTTTGATAAAAGACGTTATGTTCCTGAAATCGACCATGATGCGTGGGGATATCTTCTGTATAACCGGGAACTGTCAGAAAAAGAGATACACAATTATGATTTTATGCCTATGCCGTAACACAAAAATCAGTGTTCCCGGTTGAAATATACCGGGGATATTCACACAAATAAAAATGGGGGTTTACTATGTTTTCAAAAAAAGAGTTATACAACGCTTTAAAAAATGAGGGTGAGGTTATTGTGTTGTCAAATGAACAGGAACCGGGTTACTTTTCCACAGTCTTTTGGTTCAGTGACCGGGTAAACGATAAAATATCATGCTTTTGTCGTTCAATGGGTATATTACCACGTGATGAAATGAACATTGATAGCCTGTATGAGTTGCTTTTACGGCTCTTTGAAGAAGGATTTCATGTTTTACTACGTGGTATGGATCACTGAACAAAACAGGATTCTGTTTGTCAAGTCTGGATGCCGTGGTTATGCCCGGATGGACGCACTTGTATAAGTGTTCACGGTTCGATTCCGTGATTGACATTTCTGGAAATAATATAGAAGGGAGATAAAAATATTATGACATATCACGATGATTGCATTGTCAGAAAAGTACCAAAGGAAATCCGCAAGCGCACACAGGAGAATATGGATAAGTATTGTCTTTGCTTATATGATGCATTTAATGAAGCAGTACGGCACTATAACAAGTGTAGTAAGGAACTGTGGGCGGCGTTTATGAAATCCGATTATAGATTGTATATTCCATCCGCTTATAATCCTGAGTATCTGGATTTTAGCAAGTATCCACTAAAGTATAGTATTTAAGAAAGTGAGGACGTGAGATATGACAAGAGAACGAATTGAGGGCATTCTGTCTGATGCTGTAGCCAGTATTTTTAATGATGCAGGAGTAAACACAGAACAGGTTATTGATACATCTTTGTGGGCTGGAATTGATCTTGATTCAGCATTCATTTATCATGTTGACGTTCTGTATAAATACGTCAATGCGGCGATTGATGCGGAAAGTGAGGTAAGAACATGACTTATAAGCAGTTCACGGAAAAATTGAGCGCATACTTTTCACCGTCTGAAATCTGCATGATAGATAAATATTATACAGATGTTGCGGTGGATACGGGATTATGCAGGTGGATCAATCAAAAATCCGGATTTGTTAATCCGTGATATTGCAACTGGTGTATTCTAAGGAAAGGGAGATTGAATCATGGTAAAATGGGATATATTGAGGCCGGGTGATGTAGTACAGGATATGAACGGGATACAGTTAACCGTGACCGTCTGCTATGAGGGGCATGTAGTTGCGGAGTGCCCGGGTGATCTGGTGAGGATCAGAGAAAACAATCAGCATAATTACAGGGTTATTAAATAACTGTTGGCATAAATTCGAGTCCGGGTATCCGGGGAAAGTGAGGGGGAAAATGAGATATTTTGTTGTTAATGATTCAATGATTCCGCTATATGGACAACCTGAAAATGGATACACTAAAATGCAAGCCATTAGTAGAGCGCAAAGAGAAGTAGAGCAGTGCGCTAAAATGTTTAATATTTCATATTTTGAATGTGCATCATGGTTTCATATTCTTGATAGTAAAATGCATTACTGCGTTGAACTAGATACAGCTATATAAAATTCGAGTCCGGGTATCCGGGGAAAGTGAGGGCTATATAATGCAGATAATGACGGGAACAAAAAGAGAAATAGCAATTCAGACATGGGAAGAACAGATTGAAAAGTATATGAAGCGTTTGAATGATTCTATGGAATGCTTCAGGAGATTTCATGAAGCTGATGATCTCACGCACATGTTAGAAGATATTGAGAAGTTGACCGAAAATGTTACATATTGTCGCAAGGCTATTGAACACATGGACAATCTGGGGATTAAATAATAATCCCCATTATAAATATGAGGGCTACACCATGAAATGTAAAGATTGTGTATACTGTAAAGAATACTATCACAGCTACTATAATATCACAGCAAGGTGTACATGGTTCTGTAGAGATACAGCTTCTAATAATGAAGGCTGCGACTATATTAAACCGAAACACAACAATACAGAAGAAAAAAAGAGGGTTACTAGATGAGAACAAAGATAATCGAGGTAAATGTAAGCACAGGCTATAAAGACTGCAATCATTCCGGGCATTATGCCGTATTATACGATGACACAGCTATAGCAAATCCATACATGGTGTACAGCTATTGGACTGGGTTTTCTGATCACGGAATTACAAAACATAGGACGCAACTACAGAAATACGGGGATTACGCAAGCGCAATGTATTTTCTGTATCAGGTGACCACAAATCAAATCAGCATAGGAAAGTGAGGGCTACCGGGATGAAAAATACATACACAATCAGCTTAACAGGCATTGACGCTTATATCTGGGATGTACAGAAATACATCATGGATAAGGTAGGAGTTGACGCAAGCAGCAGACTCATATATCCTTTAAAGCGGTATATCAACACAGGACGGGCAAGCAATGCGTTTCTGCGGAAGTTGTTCGACATTGCACCATATCGAATAGGACGCATTCTAATGAAATCCGGTTCCGATGATGATGTGATCCGCTCAATTAAAATGGCTATTAAATTTGAGACTTACTAAAACCGATCCCTACCCGGTGAAAGAAGGTGATAACATGAAGGTGAAAACATTTCTGTCCGGTAACGGCAAGCCCTATACCATAACATTCTGGGATTCATGCCGTGAATTTAAATTGAACGACTTAGAAATGGTTAACTGGCATACCTTTGCAGAGGGTGATGATCTGTACGGTTTCAATCCGGAACCTATAGGAACAGTTGTCAAGATAACAGGTAATAAGATATTGATTGCATAGAAGTGAGGGCTGCACCATGATAGTTGAAACAAAATACCGAATATATGAAAATGTATTCCTGAGAGTTGAACGATATATGGCTGACAACAGCTTATGTATACTACTGTATAACCGGGATTATGCCGTAATAGCTAAATTAACCACCTGTCTGGATGACAAGAACCTGAAGGATAGCGAAGCGTATATTGATACGAATAACTGCCCGTGGGCTATTGATTTCATCCGCGAATACAATTTAGGTGTACTGACGGGAAAGAAAAGGGTTTCCGGATACTGTACATATCCGGTTGTCAGATTCAATATGGATGAAATCGAAAAACACGTGAAGCATTCGAGGGCTACCATTGATTAAATCCCTAGACATGATATAATAATAAAAGAAACTGTAAGATAGCATTTTTGCCGATTTTATCTAAGAAGGAGAAATCTATGAGTGATTTAAGTGTTTTAAGGACAATAGCAACACACATTAACCCGAATACTGGAATGACGGTTCCTGATAGAACAATCTTGTTTCTGGACAGCCGCATCGAAGAAGATGCAGACAACTACTATGCTGTCAGAGCATGGCATACTGACGGGAATGATCGGAAGATATACCCTAAGTCAGAATGGACTGCTGAATATTGAAGGCTACCCGGTTGATCTAAAATCTCTAAAATACTCTAAAAAATTCTAAAAAGGAGTGTATTATGACTAGCACAGAATATAGCAACGCTATTCATGGTATCCTTGCAAGTGGCAGAGGTTATCAAGCAATCATTGATTTGACGGAATACTTAAAAACTCTAAACGACAATGTAGATGCTGCCGTAAGAGAATACAAGTCCGAGCGACAAGCAGTCCGTAAAATCTGTAATAATCCTAACGTGACACAGAAAGAAAAACTGAGTGCCGTTATGAGCATGATGGGTGAAAAATAAATTGCGCTCGTATTTTCGAGTCCGGGTATCAAAAGGAGAAAAATATGGGATACGAAAGCAGACTTTATGTTGTTGAAAAAGGCAGCGTCAAAGGCTTAAGTGGTAAGATTTATGGAATGCACGTAGCTGCATTTGAAATGGGATGCGTATATGAGATGGTAGAGAAGATTAAGAAATATCCGCATACCGATACATTCTTCTTCGCTGATGACGGAAACACTGAAGTCACAAGCGATGCATACGGAGAACCGTTAACTGAAATTCCCGTAAAGGATATGGCAAACATTATCCGTGAATTATCAAAACATGATGTATACAGGAGATATAAACCTGTACTGGCATTCCTTGACACAATAGATGAATCAGAATGGCATAATATAGTTGTGTTACATTATGGACACTGAAAATATTCGAGGGCTGGTATACTGTTTGACCGTCAAAAATTCTCTGTAATCGTGTTTTCGATGCTTACCCTATAATTTATACCTTGAATGCGTTTTCGTTCGAAATTGAACCGCTTATGTCAATTTTAATAAGGATGGCGAGGAAATGAGAGAGATAGACAACATAAATGAAACCGGAATGAGGTTTCAAATCCGTGAAAATGATGTTTTAGAACTATCTGGCGAAAGAAAATTATCCATACGGGCTTTAAAAGTCCTGATTGAGGTACTTTCAGAAATCTACTATAGTAAAAAGCAGATGGGGTAATTCCCACCTGCTTATTTTTATTCGAGGGCTACAGTCAATCGCAAGAAATATATTTGCTTTGATACTTGTTTTCTGAATGATAAGCGTGCGAAGCGATATTAGCACTTTTACCAATATCTATCACGATATGCGGTTTTAATGATTCTCTTATTGTAATTAAATCATCATCAGACAAGTTAAACCATTCACATGATCCTTCTCTTAATCGTTTACTGGCATATAAATCATGCAAAAACTTTTCAAGCAAATCCATATTGCTGACATACTCAATGATTACATATTCAGGCTCTTCCGGTAATTTTGTATATTCTCCAAGGCGTCTACAGTCTTTTGACTTCCCGATTTTATAATACCCCATGCATTTCATCACGTAAATATAACCGGGCTTACCTATTGGATTGTTTTTAGATGGCACTATATTAACTTTCTTATCGTAATTATTTTCATATACTTTGTCGGTAAAGTCCACACCGTCAAGTAATCTGTATTTTGATACCTTGACTGAAGAGATTTTGCCTGACTTAGCTTTGTAATGATCTTTTTCTACAATAATAAGCCCTACATCTTCAAGTTCTTTCTTTGCTCTTTTTACAGATGATTCACTCATTCCTGCTTGCACTGCTAGATAAGAATTCTCACAAGTAAAAGCATTGTAATCATTCATGATCCCTAATTTCCTAGCATTTTCTTCTGAATTATTTTCACCTGTAAACCGATTTTCAAGATGTTTTAATGTCATATAAAGCCATTTTGCGTTTACCGAGAGACTGTGATACTTTTTCATTTTATCAGCAGTATCGCCCTCATAATGCTTTAACCAAAAAATGTGTGCAACCTGCATAAAATCACGACTTAGTTTTTTCATTTCTTATCCTTTCTGAAATTTATAACGGTTCATAGAAATTAGAAATAGAGATTCAGTTATTGCAGAACTGTTTCACCCTATGTCGTGTAGGCTGCAGCTATACGGCTATTTTCTTTTTTATGTTACGGAATAATTATACCATGTTGTCATACAATTTGCAATATTCGTACTATTCACGATTGACGGAACTGTAACGAAAATAGAATGTATTTATGAAACGCGTTTCAAATCTCCTAGAATCGTGTTTTACAGTCCTACCCTATAAAGAGTACGCCTAAGCGCGTTTCGTTCAAAATAGACACGCTTCTCTTTGTGTATTATCAGTGTCGCGGAGATTCTAGCAAAACAACTTGCCCTAACTTTTTTCGGAATTATCTTTTTCGACCCCTACCCTTTTTTGATAACTTGAAATCCGTGACTAAAGCATTCCTGTCATCAATGTACAGGTCTGCCCCTATCTTTCGTGGATCAGAACCATATCGTTCAATCATAAATGGTAAATTTTCATTGACCGCATCAAATTCGAGTCCTACCATTTTACACCAGTCAACAGCTTGTTGCAACAGTTCCCCTTCCCGGCAAGTCCATAGAATGACTTTATCTCCGTTAGTTCTGGATACCTTCAGGTATTCTATCAAATCTGTATTCGGCTCACCTATATACGGATACTTGCCACAATGTAGCGTACCGTCAAAAGTCTACTGCGTATATACGCAAAATAACCACCTTCTTTCTGTATAAAAACTACCCCTATTCCGTAAAAAAATTACGGAATAGGGATATATCTATACTGCTTATTCTTTTTTACCTGCGCTTTTCGCTTCTTCTTCCTGATAAATTTCATCTAAGCGGTTCGCAACGGCTTCTCCGATTTCACCTGCACATTCCAGAATGTCCTGTACGGCATTGAGAAAACCATTCCTACACCCGAAATAATATCCTAACAAATACGAAATTGTGACACATCCCAAGCAAAGAACAACCATTACTACACCATTTCCCATTTAGCTACCACCTTCTTTTAACTGCTGATTGACTGAATCCTGTCTCTTCCTGTTTTTGTACTGCCTGTTTTCTGCACAATGAGCGCAGCCGCCGTGGTTTCTACAAGTCTTATCTATGGCTTTAGCCCCACGGTATTCTTTTCTGTGATCTTTACCGGATTTGATTGATTTGTCTAAGGACATTTGTTTTACCTCTTCAGCTTATTTTTACAGCATATTGATTCGATGAAGCAAGTTTAACACCTAACGTACTGTCATATACTTCTTCTGAATCTGGAACATACCGTCCGAATTTAACAATGATATTCTTATACTTTCTCAGGATATTTATATATGTCTGTATTTCATTTGAGTTATACCCTGTATAGATAACAATATCATCATCACGCTGGTATTTAATACGGAGTTCCGCGATAAATGAAAGCAATTCATCGAATGAATCAAATGGCTCTAAACCTTGACAGACTATTGCGTGAGATATTTTATTGTTTATATACCGCTCGCACAGTTTATCTATATTTACCTCAATATCGGGCTGTTTTGCAATACTGGAATTCTGGCATACTGGCTGACCACAATCATGTTCACACTTGAATGTACAGGTTGGAAAAACAAGTGTCATTGACGGACGCTTGTAGTTTACAAAGTCCTCGTCTATTATGCCTTTGAGAGTTATTGTATATTTTCCCATTGTCTTAACTTATATTCTTCTCTTCTCTTATCTGACCATGAACTGATTCGTGTCGCAAATCCAACTATCCTTGTATACTCGCAATCTACAGGTTCTCCGCACTCAGGACATATCTCACCATAAAATGCATGGTTATGTTTGCAAGCCTGAATTCTTGTGTTGAATGCAAAGTATGTAACACCATGATCTGCAATATAATTAACCATTTCCCACGCTTTATCAAAAGTGTCAAACGGCGAGTCGATATTTACATGGAGAATGCTGCCACCATTACAATATCCGTCAAATTCAGAAGCAATCCTAATTCTTTCCTGTAATGTTGTTTTAATCCCGATTGGAATAAATTGATTACCATATAGCGGAAGGTCATAAATATCTGCATCTGGATAGAAATATTTGTCTTTCTGCATCAATTTATCTGCTGCTGATTCACCCGGTATTTGTTCAGTATTGATTTGATAATCACAATGATTCTTTTCAATAAATTCGTCTGCGGCTTCACGCATTGTTTCAAAAATTTTCTTACCGAACTTAGATGCGTTTTCTGTATAATATATATTTCCGAATTCATCTTTTTTAGTGTATCCGAGATGTTTCATTGATTCATAAATTCCAATAAACCCACATGTATTATACAAATATTGGAAATCAATCAATCCGTGTGTAAAATTAGGAAGAATACCTTTTTCAACGTTGCGTTTAATTATATGCCTAACAGCATGAAGCGCACACAAGATAATCGTTACGCGATGTTTTAGTTCTTTTAAATATTCTTCTTCAGAATTCGTATCTAAAGCAATCCTTGCAAGATTTATAGTGTTTACTTTAACTGAACCAACTTTAAGGGCTGTGCCACCTATACTGTTAAAATAGCCAAGATTTTTAATATCTGACTTTAACCTGCAATTATGTGTAATAACGCCGTTCGGAAGTGTAAAGTATGGATCATTTTCATCTTTCATTTCAAAGCAATACACATAATCTTCATCGGTTTCGTATTTCTCGATATTGATAATTTTAAAGAATGTTGAATTATTCCGTTTAATATATACATCCTTTTGATTTCTTCTATTACACGGTTCATACCATCTAATGCAGTACACAGGATAGTTTCTATTAAACGACTGCCCTCTTATAATTACTTCACCATCACCAGTTCTATCGGAAACATTTATAATTGTGTTAATCCCAAGTGATGTGAATAACGCTTCAATATCACCAACCAATTTTTCCGAAGTCGTATAAATTCTATTTGAATTTCCACCGTCAGTTAAATAATATCCATCTATAATGCCTTTTCTAAACTCAACTGACTGAAGAATACAATCGAGATTTAATCTCTTTTCAAAACAATATTTACCAGATACAAATTTTCTAATAAAGGCTGTGACTTTATTGCTTCGCAAACTTAACGGATAAACATTGTTGTATGTTTTCCCTAATGTGAATGTTTTTAATTCACCTATCTGTTGACATGCGATTTTTAGCAAGTCTTTTGACGCATTATATTTTTCTTCATTTAATGACAAATCAATCTGTGTGGAATATATAGATTCTTCATGACACATAGAACCATCACCAAGATACATACCAATAAGAAGACCTTGTTCATATGTTAAAGAATCATCTACTTCTTTTACGGAATATAGTATACTGTTATTGAACATTAAATAATCATTTAATGTCAAATCAGCAGTTACTACTTCACCGCGCTGAGTCATATTTATATGGTTATCTGTAACTAATATCTCTTTATTATTTGATGTTACAATTCTATATAAAGGTCGTTTAGGCAATCTTATTACTTTCCCCTTTACCCAACTACCATTATTAAAGATTGTGAAATTGCGTTTAAAACCGTCATAAGGGGCTTCATATAGTTCTTTTAATGACATAAAATTCACACCGTCAGACGATTTTGATAATGTCATTTGTGAACCATCAAAACAACAATTAGATAATGACGTAACAGAAGAATCCACAAAAATGTTTGAATCATTCCATTGCATATTATGCTCAATAGCCCATCTTGCAAATTCTTCATCAACAAATTTACCATCTTTTCGTAAAAGAGATATTGTATTCACCGGAAATGTGAACATGTTAACTTTACGAATTTCAGCCATTACCTGCATATACCATTTTTGGAAATTGATAATGTCTTCCTCGTAGTCAATCATGAAACTTCCATCAGGGAAAACGCCGCCACCGAATAACGCTTCGAAATATTCATGATCAAATATAGAACTATTTACAAAGGCGGATTGGCTCCCGTCGCGTGCATACGGTTGATTTTCTGCAAAAATTAGACGTTGAAAATTCTGCTTTGCATAATATTCTTCATTATGACTTGTCTTAATTCCCATATAGTCATTGTCAACATCTTGTTTCCAGAAATAATACATATACGGAATTAAATTCGGCAAGCCAACTGCGCCGCTTGTTCTATTACATGCAAAACTAATAAACTCTTTTACGAAATCTACAAATGTAGTAAGATGTTTTGCTATCTGCGGATTCTGACCGTCAATAAAATACAACCCCTTTTCCGCTAAATCTGTTAAATCATACGCAAAACAATATGATTTCATTGATGATGAAGGTGGATCATGCAAGTAACTTTCACCCACCCAATCCATTTCTAGCCATTCATTAGCAATGTCAATCCCGAACATCTTGCTAATTTCATAGTGTATCTTGTTATATGCGAGTAATTTTGAATGTGGCTTTGGCATTTCTCTTTCAAGAGTAACTACATCTTTATTTGATACATTAGAACTAGAGTCTATGCTTGCGTCTGCCACAACATCCTTGTCTATGAAATTGTCGATAAAATCTGTGTAGCTAAGTTGCCCCTCACTGAATCCGTTCAGTCTGGCAATCCCTTCACCGTACTTTTTCTGCAATTCATTGTATTTTTCGGTAAAGGCTTCTTTCAAGTTAATTGTTATTTCCATTCACACCTATCCATTCAATCGCTTCTTTAAATCCAAAAGGTTTCCCGTCTACAGTCATCACCGGGGCAGTTACGAATCCCATTTCAATAATCTTCTTAGGATCGTTAACGACACCGAATTTCAGACCTGCCTGATTAAGTTTGGTTTCGAGAACCTTACATCTCGGACAACCAGTTGTGTAAAGTGTAATCATATATTCGCCTTTCTGTGTATTTAATATATTTTCTGAATAGTTCTGTATATTCCATTATATCACAAAAATCAATATGTAGCCACAACTAATCACTTTCCATGACTACATATTGTGGAATACGGGAACTATTGATTTTACTGTGTTTCTTTGCTTTTATAGTCTGACCACGCAAAAAGTAATTCTGTGAATGTCACCTTTTCTGCCGTGTCGAACCATTCACGGAGCCAATCTACCGGGATCACATCGGCTTCAGGCATAGATTTCAAATCGTCACATACCTGTTTCAAAGTCGTATTTGTATTCGCCGGGTACGCCCCATTCCTGTCAATGTATTCATCAACGCAAATATATTTTTTCAATTTTTCTTACCTTCCTGTAATTCTTTCAATTTTTTCTGAAACTTAGTTCTACTTTTTTCCCATTTAGATAAGCCTTTTTTGATATTCCTTATCTGAATAGGAAGTAATGAATCGTAATCACCTATATTGCTCAATTCTTCAATCATTCTGTCAGCAAGTGCGATTCTAGCTTTAAATCTTTCCTCTGGATCATCTGAGCAGCATCCGCATCCCACACATATTTCCCCGAATGATTCATACGGATTATAGCAATCTTTTTTAACCTGAAAATCTATTACCATATTCAGCCATCCTCTTATACTACATGACATAAATTACTATAGGCATTTCGCACTGTGAAACGTATAAATGTTTTTCATCAGATGAATAAAACTTGTATACTATCAGCGAATTTTCATATGTACCACGTTTCGGAACAGCCCTGAACTTAGCTTCTGAAATTACGTGTCCGGGTGAAAGAAAATCTGATTCAAATAGTAAAGTACCGTCACCAAGATAAATTAGTATCTTCATGTCGTATTTGTTTTCACTTAGGTTTATGAAATCAACGGACTGCAATAGTTTTCCATACTTCAGGTAAATGCCTGTCTTAGCTTCAATTTTAACTTTCTTCTGTTCTTCTGGTGGCTCATATCCAAGGTCATCAGTAAATTTAATGTCTGGTTCAACGGAAGTTTGTTCTGAAATATTTGTAGTTGAACAAAACCACATGGTACATATAAATACAATAACGAAAATGATTATAACTTTACTCATTTGTTTTGTCCTTTTGTTTCTGTATTACCATTATTTGTATTTCCGCGTTCTGCATTTTCAAAAATACATTCATCTGTGCCTATAAAATGCATCCATGATGCAATCTTACATTCCTGATTCTTTAAATCGCGGACTAACATTGCTCTAAAACAACCTTCTGGGCAATGCTCTGTAGCATCTAAACAATGTGCATAATCGTGATTCATATGCGGTTTACATCTTCCGTACATTTTCTGATAGCACTTACTAATTCTGTTCCATCCACTTCAGCTACCTCATTTCCAATAACAATACTGACCGTATTTTTATCTGCAAATACATTTGATACAATCACCTTTGGACAATCAATATTCCCATTATAATAATTATCTATCTTACACTCTACATACATATTATTGTTTCATCCTTTCTTTCACGTAATGGGCAATCTGGTAACTTATGACCTTTCTTTATATCACAATCCCTTATATCGACATGTAACAATCCGCAGTAATATACCCAATCATCAAAACTTAAATTCCACGCATCCCAATATTCGCAGTTAGGGCAATCAATCGGGAATTTCATTTTTCATTCTCCTGTAATACTTCAATCGCCATATTTAAAGCATCTAATATTTCATTTTCATTCATTACCAAAGCACAATTTTTACATTCTGTTCTTTCACACGTTTTAGATAAAACACAAGCAATTTCATTCTTTAATATTTCAACTGCCCTCTGATGTGTTATTCTAGGCTTATAGGTTCAGGCATATCACACCATGCATCTACAGAATTAAATTTCAATGTACTATTCCATCTGAATTGGCTCCATTTATGATCAACTTTCAAACAGCCTTCAGCTACATATGCTCCTTTTCCAACTGATAATAATACATTTGTATTGTAATCTGGCAACCGCTTATCACATGATATCCAATTTAATGATTGTGCAGTTGGAACATTTTCAAGTACGCATGTAATGTCATCATCAAGAGCGTTGTCATCATTCGTATGTTCATCTACTGTTCTAATTACATCGTCTTCATCTAATAATCTTCCCATCTTCAAAGTCCTTTGTTTTGTTCTCTTTATCGCACTGTTTTATTATCTTATTACATTCCTTTAAAATAGTTATTCCGTATATAATCACAAATAACAGTATTATTACAAATACCACTATACAGAAATCAATAAATTCTTCGCTCATATAATCACTCAGCGTCAATTACAATTAAAATTTAGTTCTATCATCCTATAACTCCAATCACAATATTTCCAAATGCCAATATCCCGGTCAAGCAAATATCGAATAAACCTATATGGTTAACTATGTTTATTATAAAACACACTAAACAAAATATACCAATAAAGAAATTGAGTTTGTTTTTAATCATAATTCATTGTCCTTCGGTTTGTACGGTTTCGGCAACGGCATATATGCAATTATTTCTTCACATGTCTGTATTTTTGCGATTCTTCCGCAATCACACCATACCTCTTTGACATACGCTTTTCCTGTTTTTGTTCTGTACGTTATAAGAATATTGCAATTTACATTTTTTAAATATTCGTTATAGATATATACATTAGATTTACTGTTACATGGAATCCATCCATCATTGTAATACTGACTTGACATCGCCATATTCGCCGCTGACAATTTTGCAGACAATTCCTCAATCGTATCCGCGGCGTCATTTATTAGTTTTGCCAGTTCACCTTTACGATCTTTCGCATAGGCTCGTAATTCATCAATCTGTTTACTTATCAGGCTCATCCTGTTCTCCTCTCATATCCGCGCCACAGTTCGGGCAGAAGTCTGTCATTTCGCCGCTCTTTGGCTCTGCTTTGCACTCTGAGCAGTACGGATAATAGCCGTCGGAATTGATAAGCCACTTTCCCGTCCTCGCCTTCGGCGTGGCGGATGAGCAACTAATAATTTTGTTAAAAGCAAAGTTATAAAGTGCCTTGTCCATTTTGCATGAGGTATTATACGGCTCAATACGTTTCAAAAACTCGTTTCTACTCACCGCATCTTCACACTCTGTATCATTTTCGTGGCTTCGCGAAAATGATTTCATCTCCCACTGACTATTATCATGGCATTCTGAACATGGTGACTTATATGTTGGTCTGCCACTATACATGCAGTTTGAACAGCCTTTGTCATCCTCACGCGGTTCTGGTTCTCCACGAAGCTGTACAACAAGCGCATAAAGCTGATGGATTCCTATTTTCTCTGCGAGATAATAAACATCTGCTCTTGGATCATCCTCGCACGGCTCAAGCCTTTTTGTATCTGTCTGCAAATTCACCTCTCTCATATAATTCGCACCTTTCCATATCTGGTTTTCTGCATTTTTCTGTCTGCGTTTTTGAACGAACAATCATGCAACAGTATCCACGTCCGTCTTGCTTGTATCTATCAAGCCACATGCATTTATCGCAGTTCAATTTTGTTTCTCCCATAGCGAACAATAGTCATCTTCATAGTGTTCGTAATTTGATCCCCATGGACACGCTATATTTATTTCTCCATTTTCCCATAAATGGCATGTCCTACACGTTTTTTCTCCGGCATCCTTGCACGGTTCTGGCTGTGCGGATTGTAGATTCTCGACAATTTCCTCATATACATCATCAACTATAAACACTTCATTTTTTGGAAATTTCTTATCCGTATCGCAGAGTATTAGTTCTTCTGAAACGTATCTGTCCATCGTGTTAAGTTTTTGGATGATAGTGTTTCTGCTCACCGCATCCTCGCACGCTTCTGGCCGCTCCGATAGCACCTTAATAGCTTCTGACAATGTATGATACGCATCGCGTTCATTTTCATCAAAGCAATTAAACTGGTTGCGTAGGTTTGACAATTTTTCAATTAAATCATTCATCGTCCTTCCTTTCCGCATATCCGCAATAGAAATCACCTGTATGTTCCATAACTAATTCAGAACTTATATGACATATATAAACATTGCCCCGACCAGAATGAACTCCGTGTTTACATTTATCACAGCGAACAATCTCAGTACGTGCAGATGGTAAATCCATAAGATTCTTCCAGATATACATCAAACTGAATTTATATTTTCCATGAAGAACATCTTGTTCATACTGCTTGAGCCATTTGCTTACCGATTCTCTACTAACTGCATCATCGTACAGTTCTTGCTTCGATGCAACGGATGGAATCATCTCCACATATTTGATTGCCGTTTCAACGCCTTTTATTTGTTCTGCCATGACAGGATATTTCTCCCATGCGGTTATCAGTTCTTTTAAATCATTCAAAAGTCTTTGTCTGCTCACCGCATCCTCGCACGGTTCTGGCCGCTCTGGCTGCTCGGATGCAAATGTCATAAATCTGTCAATTATACGCTGATATTCCTCTGCTTCTTTCCATCTGTGCTGATTACAAAGTTCTTCCTTGTAAGCAGATAAGTGTATCCTGATTGTTTCAAAGTCATCATCGGCCAACCGTTCTGGTTGTGCGGATGGTAACTCATCAATATATGCCATGATCCCGTCATAGTCATCTTTCGGCATATCGAGTGCATTTATGTATCCTTTGAAATCGTTTTTCCACGCTTCTATCGCCGTCTGTCTTTCAATCAGATCATTGTTCATAATTATCATTCGTCCTTCTTCTACAGATTGTACAAGGGCTGCTGTAACCGTATTCAACTTCATTTTCCCACTTCCCATGATGCTTGCATCCAACACAAGTAAGTTCAGGCTGTGTGGATGGCAACGCTTCTAACCGTTGCTTTATGGTCGTGTTGCGGTCATCCTTAAACACCGCATCAATCGCCGCCTGTCTGCTGATTATGTCATCCATCCTGTTCATCCTTCCATTTATTCACCATCACCGAAATCTGTACTGCCGTTAAAGTCGAAAAGACGTTATCCAGACTTTCCAGCCATTCAATATACGCTTCAATCCATTGTAACTGAATCGCAGGTTCTTGCTGTGCGGATGGCAAATTTGTAATAGCTTTTTTGCAACCGCGAATAGTAAACACTTGACTTGCCGTATCGACAACATCCTCATATGCGTTCAAAGCATCAATCACCACTTGCTGATCAATTAACTTGCTCATCAGTTCTCCTCTCCGCATATCCACAATAAAAATCTGCTTTATGTTCTGAAACTAATTCATGGCTTACATTACAAATATAAATATCCCCGCAGCCGCTGTGTGTTCCATATTTACATTCATAACATCTAATAATCTCAGGGTGTGCAGATGGCAAAGCACTAATTGCATCTAAAATCCTTTGTGTATTGCAGGCGTGTTTTTCAACTGCATCAATCGCCGCTTGCTTGTAAATCACAACGTCTTTTTGCATATCACAAACCCCTGTCTTTCCATTAACTCTAAAGCCTCACTATGCCATACCATAAAACCGTAAAACGTATTCTCTGACATCGTTTTTGCGAAATCTTCTGCTTTTACTGGCTCATATTCGGGCTGTGTGGATGGCAAATTAAGCAACGTATAAACCTCTTCACACCATCTGTCTCCATCTTGAATCGTTGAACAGGTTCCCGGCTTATCAACGGTACATTTAGAGCATAACGCATCAATCGCCTTCTGCCTACTTACCATGTCACCGATATTTATGTCGTGAACATCTTGTGCCTGAAGTGCGTAGATTGCCATATCGAACGCTTCTCTTAATTGTTCATAATAAACATCTGGATAATTTGCTTTCAGTATCGCGATTGCTTCTTCTGGTTTTAACTTCTTCATATCTACATCCTTTTCTGCATCTGCAATACAATGTTTCATCATCATCTATCCTCTTATAAACATGCTTGCATGTCATACACTTTTCGACCCAATCATCAATCGCCGCCTGTCTATCAATCAGATCGTTCATTCTTCCCGCCATTCTGCATAACAACACCAATCTAACGGCTTAACCCCGTGATTCCAAAATCCGCATCGTCTGTCGTGGCATATCCAATGCTTACAGTCTGCACAGACTATAATCTCAAGCTGTGTGGATGGTAGTCTACTTACCATATCATGTAATTCAGAATACACATGCCAATTATCCGGTGATACAATCGGATGTAACGTAGTATCAAGGTAATTAAGAATTTCCTGTATTTCCGTTGACGGTTCGGACTGCGCGGATGGCAACTTTGTTAATATGTCTTCTATAAAACAATTTATACAATCCTGTATAGAGGTTCTTTGAAAATACTCATCATGAAAATATCTTTTTAGTTCATCAATCACATTCCGTCTACTTATCGTATCTTCTGTATTTTTGTCGGGAACATCCTGTGCCTGAAGTGCGGAGATCGCCCCCAAACTATTTCTGAATTTATTAAGTATCATCTGTGCCCTCTGCTTATCGGCATACGTTACATCTGGCGTTGGATGCGTTATTGTTAACCACGCTTCGTTGTACTCAAATTTTGCACTTTTGAGGATTTTCAGCCATTCCGCAAGCTGCCTGTGTTCATCAGCGCATTTCTTGCATTCGACATATCCATCTTCAGCAATTTTTCGATCTGGATGAGTTTCCAATTTTGAAATTCGATAGAATTCCTTCGCAGAATCATCGTTTTCCTTCGCTACTTCTTCCATATATTTAATCGCTTCTTCCAGTTCCATCACTCGTTCTCCTGTTTCAACTCAAAAATCTGTTCCCACATCCAATTCATAGCAACCAACATTTTACTTTTTCTAATGCTGTTATGATTTTCCATGTCAATAATCTTGCGAATCGCCAAGCCTTTTTCTCCGATAGTATATGCATCATCAAAAATGTTGTTAAAGATCTTTATTGCCGTTCCAATGTTCATCACTCGCTCTCCAATTCTTCGTACTCCTGACATTGTGGCAAAAATCCTGCCGCTGTCATTTCTCTATCACTGATCGTTATACTGCTCAATTCGCATGTATCATCATCGTCATGGTTTTTACAAGATTCGCAATAGCACCAGATCATCACTCGCCCTCCTCCCAGTCAATCGCCTGACCACACCATTTACAATGAGAATCGCCAACACGCAAACCTGTTTGAGATTTGACAAATTGGCTCACTCTAAGCGTTCTCCCGCAGACAGGGCAGCACTCCGTTTTGCTTTCTGCTATTTCGGGGTCAGCCCTCTTTATCACTTCTCGTATCTTTTCCGCAAATGCATATCCCATAACTGGTTTCTTCGGTATCTGCTTCTCCATCGCTTCCATCGCAATCTCTCGCGCCCACGGATCAACGTCAAGTGATGATTCAATGTGACTGATAGCACATTCTATACGATCTATTTTCTGCTCTTTCATTTATATATCTCCCATACACCCAAAATTTTTATAATCAGGGCAATGATAATATTTAAACTTTTTAAGAAGACATTTATCACCTTCAAAATTGAATTCACATTCTTTGCATCTGAATGCCAAATTAGGACGTTCTTTATCTCTACAGTATATTTTTGCAAACATATCTAATGCCATAGTTGCTAAATATTCATCGCTCATTGTTTCTATCCTTTTCTTTTTACCAATGTCTACACCATCCTACCATCACTGATGTATAACTAAGATACATGCCAGATACCTCACAATGGCAAATCGTGTATAGCGTTTTTTCATTTCTCTCCCTGATACAATGCCTACAGTTGCAGCAGACTTTTTCGTTTTTTTACACTCATACAACTATATTCTTATTCTTCAACCAACAGTGAAATTTCATTCATTTATACCTTTTCTATAAAACATTCGCATCCGTAATCAAATGCGCTTTCATTTCCAGTCATCCAAACCATTGTTCCCTCAGAAGCAAATATATCGCAAATAAAGCCACTTTCTTTGATATGTTCACATCCGTTACCGTAATATCTGAACTGTACTAAATCAAATCTATGCTTACATTTCTCACACTTCGGAAATATTTCCTTCTCCATCGTCTTTACTCCATTGTATACTTTTTCCACATTGAGGACAGAATTGATATCTGATTTGTTTACTTGTTATCGGCTTTAGAATTCTTTTACAGTTAGGACACCTCTCGTAAAAGGTGTCCTTATCCGGTTTTTCTGCAACATTTAACTTAACAGCTTTCATTATTTTGTCGTAAATCATCAATTCACTAAGTGAATCAATCTTCCATCTCTCTACTAAAAACTGTCTAATCTCTTCTGCTGTAATATTATTCATTTTTTTCCTCTTCTTTATTCTCTATACTTAGATAGCCGTTTGAAATCAATGTCTGAAGTATATCAGCTACCAAATGATCACCAACCCTATTTGAAATATTTACTGTGTTGATTCCATAATCACTAATAATTGAACTTACGCATTCCCACATTGTTTTGTTTTCCTTTTCTCTTGTGTTAGCCATTTTTTTATTCCTCTTTATCTTTGTTTTCTTTAAGTATTTGATGCGTCCAAAGTATAGTTACAATTAAATATAATACCGTTAGAATATAATGCCCTGACCATAATGTGATAAATGTCATAAAGGCACATATAATCATCATTGCTGTTGCCATTCTAAAAACCTCTATCAGATGTTAACAGGCAATACCATGTAGAAGTAATTCATATCTTCGTCTTTGATGTAACACGGAGATTTAGCACCTGCAAATGAAAGTTTCACTATATTATCAGGTGTTGCTTTAATAGCATCTGCCAACAAATGAGGATTAAAACCTACATGCAAATCTTCACCCTGTTTATCTACGTCAAGCGATTCTGCCATTGCGCCTGTAGGAGAATTGATTGAGAACTCAATCTCGTTATCACTAATGTCTAAGATAATAGGCTTTTTATCCCCGGCTTTAACAAACAGTCCTGCACGTTCGATACATTCAATTAACGCATTCTTGTCAACTGTAACCTGCGTTGTGCAGTTGGCGTTGATTACCCGATTAACGTCAAAGTATTCACCGTCAATCAATCTTGTTGTAATGATTGTATCTTCAATCTTCAGGACTAAATGATTATCGTAAGAATAGATATATACATCTTCATTAGACGCAGGATTGATGATTTTGCTGATCTCATTCATTGACTTAGCGGGAACAACAACTTTCATATCTGGATGACCGGAAAGCGTATTGACTTCACGAAGAGCCATTCTGTGACCGTCAAGAGCCACAATCCTGAGATTATCGTCCTTAATCTGGAATAACTCGCCTGTCATTACCTTGCTTGTTTCATTTGTGGCTACTGAAAATAGTGTTCCTTGAATCATTTCTCTAAGAGCATCACCTGAGATTAAAAACGGATTTTCTGTTTCTATCTCTGGAAGTCCTGTAAACATTTCAGGATTTTGCCCGGAAATTGAAAACCTTGCTTTGCCTGATTTAATCGTTGTCACATAGTTATCATCGACACTGACTGAAATATCGCCGCTAGGCATTTTACTAATAATGCTCTGAAACATCTTTGCATCCAGTGCGACAATACCCGGTTCCGTAACTTCTGCATCAATGGTTGTCATAATCCCAATTTCTAAGTCGTTACCAGTCAGTTCAAGGCTGTTTCCTTCTGCCTTAACTAACATGCAGGACATAATTGTCATTGTTGAATGTGACGGAACTGCTTTGATTGCAATATTGATACCGCGATTAAGCGATGTTTTACTGACTTTGAATTTCATTTATCCACCTTCCTATACTCTTCAAGTTCTTTTCTGTAAGCTGCTGTATAGACATATCCGCAACAGTTAAATTCGCTACAATGCCCACGGTATAAGCAGTCTTTAACCATAACACTAGCCATTACAGGATCAACTTTTTCTATTAAGTCTTTAGCTTCTTCCCACGCTTCTCTTGTTTCTTTCGCTGCCTGATTGCATAATCGTTTCCTACTGATGTTTATAAGAGCCTGTGCATTAGCAACCATCATGTAGTCTACAGGCGCATCCTGTGGCAAATCTGAACGTTTAGCGTGCGTTTCTGATCTGTCTTCCCTTTGAGACTTAACGAAATGCTCACAACCTATTCTGTGACGTACAAGGTGCATGACCTGAAAATACGGAATGTTCTTAAACTTTATCGTATAGTGAAGTAATCTAATTGGCGAATGTTCAGCTAGTAAAATCTGCTTTTTCCATGTATTTGTCGGTTCTTTTCCTACACCGTCTTTGCCGATTGTTTTTCTGGCAGCTTCTTTAACATCGTTCCATTCTTCGCTTCTAAAGCTAACACTTTCAATCATCTTTATTCCTCATCTTCTTTTAACCAGTCTATAAAACCTTTATGTCCTGTATAGCAATAGTCATTTGCTATGCATATATCACAGTCCGATATTGTTTCACATAGATAATCTGCTAGTTCACTGTCCGTCATTTCCCGGATTGCATCTGCTTTGCTTCTGTTCATTTAATGCACCTGTTCCTATAGTCATACCTTTACCATCTATAGATATCCATTTGCCAGATTCTCTTATATCAAAACTCTGATTTATTGCATTCGCTAAAGCCTGTACAAGATTTTCGTCTTCTGACATTTCTTGTTTTCCAATATGAAACAGAATTCCGTGTATAATTTCATGACATAAAGTTTCTATCTTTAACTGTTCTGCAATATCTTTATTGATATAAATTTTTGCATTTGCATAATCAATATATCCAAACTTTATATCATCTATCTGAAATCTATCTTTTTCATAAATTACATCATGCGGAATTCCGCAAATATTTACATTCGTGACCATAACTACCTCTAAACCTTTGTTTAATTTCAAACACCATGCTCCAATTCATAGTCCTCGCATTTTTCACGGAACATGACTCCAAAATTTGATTCGTGTTCTTTGTTGCAATAATAGTAGATATAATATTCATCTGTGACTTCATTATGTAACAGCTTTATGTATTTGTTTTCACAGTTATTGCATAGATTCATAGCTTGTCCTTTAAATACTGTTCAAATTCTTCACATTGCTTCTTGTAATCTTTACTGACCTCATACTGGTTACATGTCCAGAATTCTTTTCTACCATCCCACATTGTATATACTGAATTTGAAGCTAATTTCAATGCTTTTGCTGAACATGTATGTTTATCTGTATTATGAATACATTCGATTGAACCACATACTATTTTTGTCATATAAAATCCCCGTCAAATAAACTGGTTTGACTTTCAATTTGTGTATATTGTTTTGCTCTATTCATATGATTTCTAATTTACAACGGTGTTTTTCATCTGCACCAAATAACTTATGCATATAATCAATGTTTTTCATTAAATGTTTCTTCTTTCCGCTGCATATATTGCTCTTTTGAAATTTCTATAAAACCATCTTTAGTTTCCGTAAAATATCTGTCAATATTTTCTTGTTTTCCTTCTGGTGTAATCATATATAAATATGCTTTATGATCAAATTCTCCTATCGCATTTGGGTGTAGATAATAAAAATCTTCTGTATATACCTTATATGGTTTATTATGGGGTAAATATGGCATAGTTATAGGGTATTTTTCATAAACTAAATTATTTGCTTTGAAATCATGCCAACATGTATTATTTTTTACATCTGTGCAAATGACATAGTCATTATCGGTATATTTTATATTATTATCTTTATCAATTTCCTTAAACAGCGAACTCATTCTATTGTTTTGATATACTTTCGTTCCATCCAAATCTTTTGTATAAGAATATTCCCACACATCAGACGTATCTTCTATCGGTGTAAGACATTTTCCATCTATAAGGCGATTTAATATATTTTTCGTAAACGCAATACTCATTCCGCTATGATTATCTTCACAAAGGCTTTTAAATGCTTTTAATGCTGAATCATAGCAAGCGCATCCATAATCCCACTCATCTTCTTGATTGTCTACACGTTCTATATTTTTAGCTATTTCAATTTCTCTTCTAGCCCATTCATACATTCTCATAATTTAATATCTCCATAACTGGTTATGTTCATCTATATCTATTAAAACTTATGTTTATTGATATGACCATTCATATTCATTTTTTATAGGCCATTCAAATCCAAAATCAGTACGCTTGATTTTACACATCGGTTCATTGTTTAACCAAAATACAATACCTTCGATTCCGTTAGAATTTAGATATTCTTTAATTCCATTAAATGTACGTTCAGGATGAATTATGTCATTCCCGTGAGGAATCAATACATCATATGCCATATCATATGGATTTCCATTAAAGTGTTTCCCAACTGCTTCATATGTGCCTTTTGTTAAAACTATATGACAATATCTTCGCGTAAAATCGTATGCTGCCCAAAACCATTTATCCGCAGAATTGTCTCTGCCACACTTTACCCAATGAGGATGATGACCTGTTATCGGGTCTGGATCGCAACAAGGTATTGCACCTTCTGGTGGCTTTTTACCTCTTTTTGCATCATATCGCCTATATAATTCTCCATTTATAATCGCACAACAAGCACCATCCCATTTTATTGTTGCATCTCCTTTACCTTCCAGTACCCATTCCATACCGGGATAGACTTCATCTGTTATGCCAACGATTTTATGATCGTTATATATTCGTTGGAACAATGTCGGTATCTTCTTCATGATTATTTTCCTATCTCATCTACTATTACCGTTCCTGTCGTATAGCAAATCACATGTCGTTTACCGTTCTCATCATTGAAAATGATTTTATCGTATTTATAATCAATATCGAATTTTCCTGAATACTGCTTAATTAGATTTCCTGTAGAGTCATATACTTCAACTGTTTTTTCAATGCCCCCATTTATGTTTGAAGTCTGTGTCTTATATGCTCGATTACCTGATTCTGCGTTACCGTACCACCAAAGCATTCCTATGAGCAAAATAGCAATAATCGGTGTTGCATATAGAGTTCCATGCCAAAAACTATCCATACCATCACTAATAACTGAATTGATAATGCAAGCTAAAAACGT
>Ga0247611_10000347_pt1 | contig 95630 bp, 88 predicted proteins | sample 177DNAGHGhighgp2_FD_192422 | JGI IMG/M metagenome (GOLD analysis project Ga0247611, IMG submission 192422) | Sheep rumen microbial communities from Palmerston North, Manawatu-Wanganui, New Zealand - 1770 DNA GHGhigh gp2 | ecosystem: Host-associated > Mammals > Digestive system > Stomach > Rumen...
TCATGGCCTCTACGACCTGTTGCTTGAATTCGCCTGTGTATCTCTTGTTCGGTATCCCTTTTGCCATAAAACAACACCCCACTTGTTGGTAGTATACCATACTGTCTAACAAATGGGGTGCTGTTCAAGATCAGATCCGGCAGATTTTACTGCGGATAAAATCTCGCATAATATAAATTTAGCGAGATTTACAATGGCTTTTTTCAGCGATATCTGTTATATTGGTAATGGAAGGATTCTTGCTGCGATTTGTGCTGTATGGCTGTTTTCGTATTCAGGCAATCTGCTTTGATCATTATGAATTAGCTGATCGATTTCTTTTTCCTTTTCAGGATACGCGTTTCCTGCGATTGCGTTTTCTTTTTTGTATCATCGCATCATTCAGTTTGCTGCTATTCGCTGGAATCGACCGCTTCTTGTTTCATGCAGTTAATCTGATACAAAGCAAAGATTCTTTTATTTGAACAGCAGTCTGTCAGTTTTATTATTACACAGATCGCCAAAAATGTGGTCCTGCTTGTTCGGAAGTCTATATCCGGTCCAATCGAATCTGACTTTGTAAATATGCCGTTTAATCGGAAGCTTCCTTCCATTTCTCACATTCTGTTTTCTTGTAAAGTGAAGTATATCATAATTGTGAATTTTTTAACTATTGAAAGGACTCTTTTATGAACCTGGATCAAATCAATGATATTCCGGATATTCTGATGGAGTTTCTGGAATATCACTCGACTGTGCGCGGACATTCCGATCGAACGGTCATGGCCTATTATACCGATCTCAAAATTCTGCTTCGATTTCTTAAACGGAGACGTCATCTTGTCCCCCGCGACGTGCCGTTTGATGAGATCGATATAACCGACGTCGACCTTGATTTTATCAAAAATATCCGCATCGAAGAGCTCTATAAATATCAGACTTTTTCGCCCGAATACATCGGTGAAAACCGCTCTCTTTCGGCTGCAAGCCGTTGCCGCAGAACGAGTTCCGTTAAATCCTTCTTTAACTATCTGACTGCAAAGCGGCATCTGCTCGACTATAATGTCTGCCAGGAGCTCGATATGCCAAAACGGCAGGCCTCGCTCCCCAAATATCTGGAGGAGGAAGAATGCGAGCGTCTCCTTGCCGCCTGTGACGGGCCGTTTTTGTACCGGGATTATGCGATCTTGATGCTCTTTATCTCTTGCGGTTTGCGCGTTTCAGAGCTTGTTTCGCTTAATGTTCACGATATATATGAGGATCATCTGCGCGTGCTGGGCAAAGGAAACAAAGAACGCGTCGTTTTCTTCGGCGACGGATGCCGTGAAGCGATCGACGACTATCTCGCGGTCCGCAACAACGAAAAAGTCCCCGAGAAAGACAAGGACGCGCTGTTTATCAGTCAAAAAAACTGCCGCTTCGGTGTGCGCGGTGTCCAGCAGATGGTTGAAAAAAAACTGAGTCTGGCCGGGCTGGACGCAACACGATACTCCCCTCACAAGCTGCGCCATACCGCTGCGACACTGATGCTGAAAAACGGTGTCGACACGCGCGCTCTGCAGGAGGTCCTGGGCCACAGCAATCTGAATACGACGCAGATCTATACACATCTTGATAATGCAGCTCTCCACGAAGCAGCTATGGCGAACCCGATCGGGCGTCGAAAACGTTCTGAAAACGAAGAAAAGACCTGATTTTTCAGGTCTTTTCTTCGTTATATGTTCAATTTGCCTTCAATACCGTCAAGATGGCTTCCCGAATCGTTTTGACAGGGATCAATTCAAGCCCCGCCGGCTTTTTGATCTCGTCCCGCACATGGGCGGGGATCACACAGCGGCGAAAACCAAGACGCGCGATCTCGCTCAACCGCTGGTTGATCATGCTGACGCTTCGAATCTCACCCGACAATCCGATCTCGCCGATTGCGGCAAGATCCGTTCCGAGCGGACGGTCGATATAACTCGAGGCGATGGCAAGCGCCGTTGCGAGGTCAGCCGCGGGTTCGTCAAGCGTTAGCCCGCCGATCACATTGATATAGGCGTCACAGGTCGTTACAGGCAGACCGCCGCGCTTTTCAATCACGGCAAGAAGCATGGCGGCGCGGTTATAATCGACGCCGTTGCTTCTCCTTGCGGCATTATAGGTCGAAGGCGTTACAAGCGCCTGCACCTCAGCCAGCAAGGGACGGCTGCCTTCGATCACGCAGGCAACGCAGGTACCGGGGCTGTTTTCAGGTCTTCCCGACAGCAGCATTTCCGAGGGATTCTCCACACACTTCAATCCCTTGTCGTCCATTTCGAAAACACCGATCTCGTTCGTGGAGCCAAAGCGGTTTTTGGCCGCCCGCAGGATCCGAAAGCTGGTGTTGCGCTCCCCTTCAAAATACAGAACACAGTCGACCATGTGCTCCAAAATTTTTGGGCCGGCAATGCTGCCTTCTTTCGTGATATGACCGACAACAAAAACAGTCAGCCCCTTTTCTTTGGTCAGTCTCATGATTTGCATGGTGCAGTCTCTGATCTGACTGACGCTGCCGGGCGCAGAAGCCACATCCCCGCCTGCGATCGTCTGGATCGAATCGATGATCACGATCTCCGGCTCCTGTATGTTGATGCACTCGAGGATCGCGTCCAGGTCGGTCTCGGCCAAAACCAGGATGTTCTTCCCTTCCAGCCCCAGTCTAACAGCGCGCAGCTTTAACTGCCGCTCGCTCTCTTCGCCTGTGACATACAGGATCTTCCTGTTTTCGAGATTGGCGCACATCTGAAGCAGGAGCGTAGATTTGCCGATCCCCGGCGCGCCGCCGACCAGAACGAGCGAGCCGCAAACCGCTCCGCCGCCCAGAACACGGTCAAGCTCCGATATGCCGGTGGATATACGCATTTCCTCTGTCATATCAAGCTCTGTGATTTTTTTCGGTCGACTTCGTTCCAGACGAGGGCGCCCGCTTTTCCCGGACGAAGCACTGTCAAATTTAACTTCAACCAGCGAATTCCATGCGCCGCAGGACGGGCATTTCCCCGCCCAATTGGAGGTCTCTGCGCCGCATTCACTGCAGCAATATATGGTTTTCTCTTTCTTTGCCATTTCTCCGTGCTCCGTTTCAAATTGCATTTATTCCCGCTATATATGTTAAATAGGACGCGGCGATCACTGCCGCAAGCTCGGTCTGATATACGGGATCTTTCAGTTTCAGTACTTCAAAATTGTTTGACATAAAGCCGCATTCAACTAAAACAGCCGGACAGCTTGTATTAGTTGTCAGATAAAGCTCCTTCGGCGCCGGGCATGCAAGCCGCCGGTTTTCCGGATCGAGATGCGTGATAAGATTCGTCTGCAGCAGTTTCCCAAGCCGCTCGCTGCCTTCAGATGCGGAATATAAAACCTGCGCGCCTTTCGGCTGCGCCGTGGGAAAATCATTTTGGTGGATGCTGATCAGGACCGCATTGACCGTATCGTTAACCATGTCGGCGCGGTTTTTCAGATCTTCACGCTCGCTGTAAGACAGCATATCAGTTTTCTTACTGTCATCCAAGCGTGTCATGACGGTTTTCTGTCCACAAAACCGGACAATACTGTCCAGCCGCAGCGCGATCGCCAGATTGAGATCGCTCTCTTTGGTTCCGTCTGCCGAAATCGCGCCTCCATCGATGCCGCCGTGCCCTGCGTCGATCACCAGCGTCCGCTGCGTGGAAGAAGTCGAGGCAGGTACGCTGCCGGAATGAATCAGTAAAAGGCTGACAGACACAGCGCAAAGGACAATGATACCCAAGAGGGCAACGACAGGCAGCAGCTTTTTTCCGCTCATGATGCTACCTCATTATAAGATAAACCCTGTCATTCTGCAAGCGGATCAAAGCAGAATGCAGATCAGTCCCGCGCTCCCCTCGTTGATCATGCGCTCGAGCGTATGCTGCAGCTTGAGGCGCGTATTTTCGCTCAGTGAACAAACTTTGTTTGTCAGAGAATCACAGGCAATATCATACAACGATTTTCCGAAAATATTGGATTGCCAGATCCGGTTTATGTCACCGTCGAAGCCCTGCAGCAGAAAATTGATGATGTCTTCCGAAGCAGTTTCGCCTCCGATGGCGGGCGATACTTCCGTTTCGATGTTTGTCATCATCATATGGATCGCCGGCGCGTTTGCCTTCAGCTTAACGCTGTATTTTCCGCCCTGCCGCACGATCTTGGGTTCCTCAAGCTGCATCTGCGACATATCCGGAAGCACGACGCCATAGCCCTTTTCATGGACGCTTTCAAGCGCGTCCTTCAGTCTGTCAAACTCAACCTTGATAGCGCTCATTTCACTCAGTGCCGAGAAAAGCTCACCGTCATTCCGTATCGTTACGCCCGTTTCCTCGCTGATCGATTGATAGTAAAGTTCTCTCGGCAGGACGAGCGTGACAGACACGCTCCCCTCCCCGATCGCACTGTCGCTTTTCTCCGCGCTGTGTATCTCTTCTTTTTCCGCAATCATTCTGACTGCATTCTGTATATCTTTATACTTTTCAACATGGCAAAAGCTTTCGACGATATCCGATATGACCTCGTTTTTCAGGGCGTTGCTCGACGGAAGAGCATCGAGCCAATCAGGCAGATAAAAGCTGACGGCCTCGACCGGAAAATCCTCTGTCACAGCCTCCAACACTTTTTTGATGTCAGCTTCGTTCATGTTCAGACAGTCCATGCACAGACACGGCACCGCGTATTTTTCGCGGATCTCTTCCGCTGTTCGCCTGGCTGCGGCCGAGCTCGGGTCTGTGCTGTTCACAACCACGGCAAAAGGCTTTCCGATACTTTGAAGTTCACTTATAACGCGCCCCTCGGCTGGAACATATTTTTCGCGTTCGATCCCGCAAATGCTGCCGTCCGTTGTCACGACGATCCCAATGGTGGAGTGCTCGCAGATCACCTTGTGCGTGCCAAGCTCTGCCGCTTCTGTCATGCTGATTTCGTTCTCAAACCAGGGTGTGGCCACAAGCCGCTCTTCTCCGTTTTCAAACTGTCCCGCAGCTCCCTCAACCATATATCCGACGCAATCGATCATTCGAATCGAAATCTGCTCGCCTTCGTCCAGCGAAACCGTAACGGCCTCCTCCGGCACGAATTTCGGCTCCGACGTCATGATCGTCTTCCCGGACCCGCTTTGCGGCAGCTCGTCTTTTGCTCGCTCCCGCATATATTCGTTTTCGATGCGCGGAATGACCATGGTGTCCATAAACCGCTTGATAAAGGTCGACTTTCCCGTTCTGACAGGTCCTACGACGCCGATCAAGATTGCGCCGTCCGTCCGGCTTGCAATATCCGCATAAAGGTTGGTTTCTGTTTTCATAAAAAAATGCCTCCGCCTCTCAAGGTCTCGTTTGTACGAGTCTATGAAAGGCGAAGGAGCATTATGCTCAGATCAAAAGAAGCGCGCTGTCTGACAATGACGGGAGGATATCACAAATTTCGTGCCCGGAAAAGCCATGCGCAGCCTTTCCGCCAGCGACGCGATCACCGGGTTTTCCGTGCAGAAATGATCGCCGTCGATCAGATTCATCCCCAGCTCTCTTGCGAGCAGGAAGATGCTGTATTTTACGTCTGCCGTCAAATAGGTATCACATCCGCTCTTGCAGGCGTCGATTAAACTTGCCCCGCCGGAGCCGCCCATAACGGCGATCTTTCTGACAGGCCTTCCGGCGTCGTAGAACCGAAGCCCGTTTGTCTGAAGCTTATCTTTGCAAAGCGCAAGGAAAGCCGTCAGAGAGACCGATTCCGCAAGCTCTCCCCTCCGGCCGCAGTGCTCTTCTTCGAACGTCCCCTGGTTTTCCGCACCGAGCAGCGAGAGCAGCACATCGTTGACGCCGCCTTCGGCAATATCCAGATTGGTGTGCATAGAGATGACCGCGATCCCGTTTTCGATCAGCCGCAGCACACGCGCCTTTTCCACGGTATCGTCTGTCAAACTTTTCATTTCATCCCAGATCACGGGATGGTGCGAAATAATAAGCCCGGCGCCGAGGGATATCGCCTCTTCAATGACTTCATTCGTCACGTCGAGGCTCAAAAGCGCCGTGTGAACGGGAGCCGAAGCGTGTCCGACAAGAAATCCTGCATTATCATAGGAGGTCTGCAGTTCGAGCGGGGCGAATTCACAGAGCTTATCAAATATTTCTTTTACGGTATTCATTTCAGATCCTTCTCCATTTTTGAAAGCTGTATCAGGATATTTTCCACGATGGCAAGCCGTCCTGTGTTTGTCACGGCCGATGACTGCAGACCGCTCCTTTCCCCCTCGAAGCGCTTAATAAGAGCTTGCAATTCCTGCCGGGCAAGAGGATCGTCCTGGATGTTCGTAAAGGCGCCGGAGTATAGCTCGGCATCCGAAAGCGCCATATTGCCGAGAAAACGGACCTTGATCACCTGGTATAAAAAGCTCCCGTCCCGCACGAAACGCTCTTCTAAGAGCGTAAAACCGTTGTTTACAAGCCAGTAGCGCAGGACCTCAGCCTTTGTCATGGGCTGCAGGATCAGCGTATATTGCTCGTTTAAACACCACTCCGCGCGATCCAGGATCGCGCAGATCAGCTCTCCGCCCATCCCGGCCATGACGATCGTGTCGATCTCCTCAGGCGGACAGGCGTCAAGACCATCAGAAAGAAGGAACGTGATCCGATCCACCATCGCGCATCTGCGCGCAGTCTCCCTGGCCTTTTCAAGCGGCATCGCGTTAATATCGGAGGCAAACAGTCTTCCGCTGTATCCGTTCACGGCAAGCGCCGCGGGCAGATATCCATGATCCGTTCCGACGTCGATCAATCCCCTGCCGTCGGAAATCATGGAATAAATCAATTCCAGTCGTTTGTTCATACGATAAAGAGAACCGGAGGAAAGGCATTCATATCCTTTTCTCCGGTCGTTCGTCCTTCTTCTGATCAAAGGCTTTCCAGATACGCGTTGAGCGCATCAAGGAACTCATCCGGGTCAACGCCGTGGGCGGCGCAGGCCTGCTCTACATTCTCGCCGCTTGCGAGAGCGCAGCCCATGCAGTGCATGCCGATGCTCTGGAAAGCGGGCATGGCCTCGGGGCAGTTCTCAAGGATATCGGCAAGCATGGTCTCTCTTGTGATTTCCATTTGAAACGTCCTTTCTCAACAATAAGTGCAAAGGAATGGGACGCTTGCGCGCGCCCCATTCCTTTTAGACCTGCAGTTCAAGCCAAAATCAGGCCTGCTGCTCCTTCATCTTTGCAAAGCACTCGCTGCAGTAAACAGGACGGTCGGACTTGGGCTGGAAAGGAACTCTGGCCTCTCCGCCGCAAGCGGCGCAGACTGCAGTGAAATACTCGCGCGGGCCGTGGGCGGCGTTCTTGCGGGCATCACGGCAGGCCTTGCAGCGCTGGGGCTCGTTCTGGAAGCCGCGCTCTGCGTAGAACTCCTGCTCACCGGCGCTGAAAATAAACTCTTTGCCGCACTCTTTGCAAACTAAGGTCTTGTCTTCGTACATTGTGAATCCTCTCTTTGATAGTTGCCTTTTGGGGCTGTATTTGCGTTCAGCTTTCGCTGATATCGCCTAAGTTGGGGTCCCGCGCCATCTTGCGCCTGATTCGCTGCACAGCGTTGTCAATGGACTTGGCGTCTTTGCCGAGACGCTGTGCGATGATTTGATAAGAAAGTCCGTCAAGATACAGATCCAGCACCCGGATCTCAAATTTGGACAGACGGTTATGAAAGGCGCTGTAAAGTTCTTCCTTGCTCTCTCTGGCTAATACGAGCTCTTCAGGCGATGGCTGGATATAATCGGGGATCGCCGCAAAAGGCACAGACATATCTTCGGAGAGTTGCTCAAGTGACAAACCGTCGTTGAGCGGGAAATGCTTCAAACGGGATGCTGATCGAATTGCCGACAAAAGCCGTCTTTTGATGCAGTGTTCCGCAAAAGTGTGAAATGCGGCGCCGTTTTCCGGGTCAAACTGACGGATCGCGGAAATTAGCCCGAACATTCCTTCCTGGATCAGGTCTTCGCTCTCCCCTCCCGCGAGAAAAAAAGGACGGGAGCAGGCGCGGACGAGCTGCATATATCGTCCGACAAGGACTTCCTCGGCCTCCCGGTTTCCCGAAACGGCCATCTGCTGGAGTTGAAGATCCGATAGTTCGGCAAAATCAATCATATTTTCTGTCTGTTCTATTATAACTATACAAATCGTATTATAGCGCAAGCTTTCTTTTTGTCAATCTTTTTTTCAAATAAACCCCAAAAGCCTGCATCTGTTTGTGCGTTTTACATTTCGATCTGCTGCTGTCCGAGGTATTCGAGTCCCAGATGCTCATACGCTCTGCGCGTCACACAGCGGCCGCGCGGCGTCCGCGTCAGAAAGCCGCACTGCAGCAGATACGGCTCGTAAACGTCCTCGATCGTGACAGCCTCTTCATTGATCGTCGCAGCCAGCGTCTCAAGACCGACCGGGCCGCCGCCGTAATAATCGATGATGCTTTTGAGCATCCTGCGGTCGATCGCGTCAAGTCCGAGCTTGTCCACCTCGAGCGACGAGAGCGCCTTGTCCGCCACTTCACTTGTGATCACGCCGTCGGCGCAGACCTGGGCATAGTCTCTTACGCGGCGCAGCAGCCGGTTTGCGATTCGCGGCGTTCCTCTGGAGCGCGAGGCGATCTCCAATGCGCCGGTCTCCTCGATCTCAACGCCGAGGATCCCGGCCGAACGTTTCACGATCCGCTTCAGCTCCTCAGGCGAATACAGCTCCAATCGAAGCGAGACGCCGAAACGGTCGCGCAGCGGCGCTGTCAGCTGTCCGGAGCGCGTCGTCGCGCCGATCAGCGTGAAGCGGGGCAGATCGAGATGGATCGAGTTTGCGGACGGACCCTTGCCGAGAATGATGTCGATGGCATAGTCCTCCATCGCGGGATAGAGGATCTCCTCATAGGCTCTGTTCAGACGATGGATCTCGTCGACAAACAAGATGTCCCCTTCGTTCAGATTGGTCAGCATCGCGACAAGATCGCCCGGCTTTTCGATCGCGGGGCCGGAGGTGATGCGCATATTGACGCCCATCTCATTGGCGATCACGGCAGCCAGCGTCGTCTTACCAAGTCCCGGGGGGCCGTGGAGAAGAACGTGATCCAGCGGCTCGTTTCTGATCTTGGCGGCATTAATAAAGATCCTGAGGTTTTCTTTCGCTTTTTCCTGGCCGATGTACTCCTGTATCGTCCGCGGACGAAGCGAGCCCTCGCCATTGTCCTCCGGCAGGCTGACAGCGGTGGTGATCTCCTCGTTGATTTCGTCGGAAAAACTGATTCCCATATTATTCTCCTGTTATCTGACCATCTTGCGCAGAACGGTTTTGATGATCTGCTCGGTGTTCATGCCGTTGGTATCGATGGTTTTGAGCGTCTGTGCGATCTCGTTGGAATTATAGCCGAGCACCGTAAGAGCCGCCACAGCGTCCCCGACGGCGCTGCTGTCGCTGACAGGTACGACTGCCGCCGCAAAACCCTCGCCGACCGATGCGCTCTCTTTTCCGATCTTGTCTTTAAGCTCCAGGATCACGCGCTGTGCGATCTTTTTCCCGATGCCGGGCGCGACGGTCAACGCTTTCTCGTTCCCGCTGGAGACCGCGAGCGCAAGTCCCTCCGGCGTATTGGCAGAGAGGATCGACAGCGCGGCTTTCGGCCCGATGCCCGAAACCGAGATCAGCATTTCAAAGAAGCGCTTTTCCGTCTTGGAGGAAAACCCGTACAGGTCAAAGGCGTCTTCCTTCACGACCTCGGACACATACAGCCTGCATCTCTCGCCCTTTGCAACATAGGAGATCGTGTTGGTCGTGGCATTGAGCGCATAACCGACGCCGGAACAGTCAAGCACGACAAGATTCGGCTCGATCTCGGCGACATTGCCTTCTATATAGTAGAACAATCTTCTCTCTCCTCTCGGTACAACAGCGATGTTGAGCTTCTGGCATGGCAGAGTGCAAGCGCGACAGCGTCTGCGGCGTCATCCGGCTTCGGCGGAGCGGGAAGAGCGCAGATCCGCTTGACCATCTCCATGACCTGCTTTTTTTCGGCACGGCCGTAACCGACGACAGCCTGCTTGACCTGAAGCGGCGTGTATTCATAGATCTTCAGCCCGGCGTTTTCACACGCGAGCAGGATCACGCCCCTGCCGTGCGCCACGGCAATACCGGTCGTGATATTCGTATTGAAAAACAGTTCTTCGATCGACACCGCGTCCGGCTTGAAAAGATCGATCAGCTGAAGCATATCCGTATAGATCTGCGCCAGACGGGAGGAGAGACTCGTGTGCGCCGGCGTCGTAATAACGCCGCACTGTACAAGTTTATTTTTCCCCTTTTCGCTGTCAACAACACCGAAGCCGATCGTGGCAATGCCGGGGTCGATCCCTAAGATCCGCATGTTATCACATCCCATTTATCATTTTAACACAGAAAAGAAGGGAGTTCAACACGAAAAAGCCCCCGCGTCCGATGAAAGACACGGGGGCGATTTTTATGCTCTTTATGCGCGGGGATGCGCCTTGTTATAGACGTCCTTCAGTTGCTTTTTCACAAGCTGGGAATAGATCTGCGTCGAGGAGATATCCGCATGGCCGAGCATTTCCTGGATCGCATGGATATCGGCGCCGTTTTCCAGAAGATGTGCGGCAAAGGAATGGCGCAGCGTATGCGGCGTGATGTCCTTATCGATGTGCGCCTTCTTCTGATAGTACTTCATGATCTTCCAGAATCCCTGGCGCGACATGCGCTCACCCGACACATTGACGAACAGCGACTCCTCATCCGGCAGCGCGATCATCTGGGGACGGACAAGATTGATATAATCCTCAAGTGCCTTGACCGCTTTGGGATACATCGGGATAAAGCGTTCCTTGTCGCGGCTGCGGCATCTGACGACGCCGGCGGAGAGATTGATGTCGTTGATGTTCAGATCAATAAGCTCGGTAACGCGAATGCCGGTGGCATACAAAAGCTCAAGCATGGCCTTGTCGCGGTATCCCTTAGCATCGGTGCACTGCGGCTGTTCGAGCAGCAGATCCACTTCCCTGCTGGTCAGGATCTGCGGCAGCTTATGCTCGCCTTTGTCGGGAACAAGCTTTGTCGCCGGGTTTTCCGGGATCATCTGACGAAGGCAAAGGAACGAATACAGGCATTTGATCGAAGCGATACACCGCGATACGGTAGCGACCGACTTTCCGTTGCTCTTCAGCCAGGCGATATATTCCGACAGCTCCTCTTCATTTGCCGCCGTGATTTCCTTGTCATGGTGGATCTCGAGATAATCACCAAGCTGTCTGATATCACGAAGATAAGAACTGAGGGTGTTGGCCGAAGACTTTTTTTCATTGGTGAGATACTGTGCGAATACATCGATGCATGCGCTGTTGGTCACGGAGCACCCTCCTTTCCTGTCATAGTCATGGTGTGACGCGTTATGTCATAACAGAACGATTAACATAACTACATCGCAGGAACAATATATTACAAAATCGAAAAATAATCAAGTCCTTTTTTCTCGAAATCCGCAATTTTATGTCAACTTTGAAACTCTTTGTTTTTTAGCTGCAACATCTTGCGTTAGACAGACTTTGTACAACTAGATATTGATCAGCAAATCGAGCCACAAAATTCCGCTTAAAATTTATGTCAACGCCGACCTCGCTTTCCCGTGCTCCTTTTTCTCCGTACAGGCAGGATCGCTCCGAGCAGACAGCCTGCGAGAGTGAAGCTGCCCATGCTGAGAACCGCGCTCCAATTCAGTTTTCCCTTTATCAGAAACCCGATCAGAAGCAGAAAAGCTGTCAAGAAAAAAGCGCTGATCAAGCCTGTCAAAAGATGCTTCTTCCTTTGCTTCAAGCCCGCTGCGCATCCGGCCGCAACAGCGGCAAGAAAACTGATGATCGAGCTTGCATATCCCATGGTGGAAAGATTCGTTCCCTCCGCGGCATACAGGATCGACGCGCAGGCAAGCAGCGCAAACGCACATATGCCCCACGCCGCGAGCGCGCGGGCAAACAGCGATAAATCGACCCTTTTCCTTTCCTGTTCAGACAAAAAAACACCCCCTGCCGATATGACAGTAAATCATATTGGCAGGGGTGCTGTTTCATGCGGCCGGATAGTTTATTTCTTCTTGGCCTCTTCCGCTTCCATCTTCGCCGTGGTGGAAATGGCCCACTTCTTGGTCTGGATGCGGACTCTGTCCTCACCGGTCTCAAAGGTGATGGTGTCGTCGGTGATCTGCACGATCTTGCCGATCATACCGCCGATCGTAATGATCTCATCGCCGAGAGACAGGGAATTTCTCATCTCCTCGGTCTTTTTCTTCTTCTTGTTTTCCGGACGGATCACAAAGAAATAGAAGACCGCGAACATGATAACGATCATGAGCAGCATAGAAAAACCACCGGAACCGGCTGTCGTTGCAGCGGCGTCAAGGAATAAAGTCATAGTGAAGGTACCTCCCATTCAAACTGCACTTATTATACATAGTTTGTCTCTTGATTTCAAGATGATTAGATGCGAATGTCCAGTTTTTGCGAAAATTCGCGCCGGAAGGAATCAAAGCTGTCGGAATCCAGGCTTTCGCGGATCCTGGCGGCAAGGTCGTTGTAAAAATACAGATTGTGTCCGACCGCAAGACGCATCGCCAGCATTTCCTCGGCCTTGAAGAGGTGCCGGATATAAGCGCGGGAATAGCGTCTGCATACCGGACAGCCGCAGCGTGCGTCAATCGGCCCGTCGTCATGCTCGTATTTCTGGTTTTTGATGTTGATGATGCCGTCCCAGGTGAAAAGATGGCCGTGACGCCCGTTTCTCGCCGGCATGACGCAGTCAAAAAAGTCGACCCCTCTTGCGACGCCCTCGATGATATTCCCCGGCGTCCCAACGCCCATCAGATAGCGCGGCTTGTCCTTGGGCATATATTCTTCCACGGCTTCGATCGTGTCGTACATCTCCTGGTGCGTCTCCCCTACCGCGAGTCCGCCGATAGCATAGCCGGGCAGATCGAGATCCGCGATCCGCTTCATATGCTCGATGCGCAGATCATGGAAAACAGCGCCCTGATTGATGCCGAACAGCATCTGGCCGGGGTTCACGGCGTCGTCTTCAAGATTATATTCCGCAAGCGCCGCCTTGCAGCGCTCGAGCCACCTGACCGTACGCTCGCACGAGCGCAGCACATATTCCATGGGAGACGGGATCTTGACGCATTCGTCAAAGGCCATCGCGATATCCGAGCCGAGGTTCGACTGGATCCGCATGCTCTCCTCCGGCCCCATGAAGATATGGCGTCCGTCCACATGCGAATTGAAGTAGACGCCCTCCTCTTTGATCTTGCGCAGAGAAGCAAGCGAAAAGATCTGAAATCCGCCGCTGTCGGTCAGGATCGGGCCGTCCCAGGTCATGAATTTATGAAGTCCGCCCAGTTCGCGGATCAGCTTATCGCCCGGCCTGACATGCAGGTGATAGGTGTTGGAAAGTTCGACCTGGCAGCCGATCTCCTTGAGATCACGCGCCGAGAGCGCCCCCTTGATCGCGCCCTGCGTCCCCACATTCATAAAAACAGGCGTCTGGACGAGCCCGTGCGGCGTCTCGAATTCTCCGCGCCGGGCGTGCCCGCTTTGCTTTTTCAGTCTGTACAAGCTCATTCTCCTTCGTGTATAAACATCGCGTCGCCGAATGAGAAGAAACGATATTTCTCTTCTACGGCCGTCTTGTATGCGTTCAGGACATGCTCTCTGCCCGCGAGCGCGGAGACCAGCATGATCAGCGTGCTCTCCGGCAGATGGAAATTGGTAATGAGCGCGTCGATGCACTTGAAGCGATAGCCTGGATAGATGAAAATATCCGTCCATCCGGAAGTTGCCCCGAGCGTTCCGTCCTCATTGGCAAAGCTCTCCAGCGTGCGGCACGAGGTCGTGCCGACAGCGATCACTCTTCCGCTGTTTTTCTTCGTTTCGCTGACGATCCGCGCAGTCTCCTCGGGGATGATGCAAAACTCGGAATGCATCTCGTGATCCTCGATTTCATCCTCCTTGACGGGACGGAAGGTTCCAAGCCCGACATGCAGCGTCACATAGCAGAGCTTTACGCCTTTCGCCGCGATCGTGTCAAGCAGTTCTTTTGTAAAGTGCAGCCCGGCCGTCGGGGCCGCGGCGCTGCCGAGTTCCCGTGAATACACGGTCTGATACCGCTCGGCGTCCTTCAGCTCCGCCTTGATATAGGGCGGCAGCGGCATTTTCCCCAGCCGTTCGAGCACCTCCAGGAAGATCCCGTCATAGTGGAACTGGACGATGCGGTTTCCGCCTTCCGCGACTTCAAGCACGGTTGCGCTCAGCTCGCCTTCTCCGAACGAAAGCTCCGTTCCAGGCTTTGTTTTACGGCCCGGGCGGCTGAGACATTCCCATTTTCCTTCTCCGAGGTCACGCAGCAGGACAAGCTCTACGCTTCCGCCGCTGCCGCGGCTGCCGAGCAGCCGGGCGGGTAAAACGCGAGAATCGTTCATGACGAGGCAATCGCCCTCGTGAAGGTATTCCGGGAGATCAAAGAAATGGCGGTGCTCAATCTCGCCGGTATTTTTATCGAGGAGCAGCAGCCGGGAAGAGTCTCTTCGCTCGAGCGGTGTCTGGGCGATCAGCTCCTCCGGAAGGTCAAAATAAAAATCGGATTTTTTCATGGAAAACATTTCTCCGTCTGGATTTGCAGTTGCTTCGTTATTATATCAAAGGCTTTTCTCATTTTCAATCGTGCGAGGTCATAATTCGCAGGATTATGGAATAAGATGTGCCGACTTGAGATCGATGGGAGGATGATCCAAAGTGAAAGAACCGCTGTTTAAGGGCTCCTGCACCGCGCTGATCACGCCGTTCAACGAAAGCGGGATCGACTATGAGCGCTTGAAAAAGAATATCGATTATCAGTATGAGGGCGGCACAAGCGCGATCGTCATCTGCGGCACGACGGGTGAAAACGCCACTCAGTCACAGGAGGAGCACGATGAGCTGGTCCGGATCGCCGTCAATCACACCGCCGGGCGGATGAAGGTGATCGCCGGGATTGGCAGCAACAACACACAAAAAGCGCTGAAAAACGCGCAGAATGCAAAAGCAGTCGGGGCGGACGGCGTCCTGATGGTGACGCCGTATTACAATAAGACGACGCAAAAAGGACTCATCGAGCATTTCACCTATGTCGCAGACCAGGTGGATATCCCGATGATCCTCTATAACGTGCCGAGCCGTACCGGGATCGGCATTGCGGCCGAAACCTATCAGATCCTTTCGCAGCATCCCCATATCAACGGTGTAAAAGAAGCCTCCGGCGACTTCTCTCTGATTGGGAAAACCGTCGCTCTCTGCGGGAATGAGCTGAATCTCTGGAGCGGCAACGACGACAACACCGTTGCGATGATGGCGATGGGCGCTCTGGGCGTGATCTCGGTGGCCAGCAACCTGATCCCGCCTGTTGTAGCAAAGCTCTGTGAGCTCTGTCTTTCGGGCGATTATCCCGCCGCTGCGGCATTGTATCAGAAATACGCCGCGCTCTTTTCTGCATTCTTCATTGAAACCAACCCGATCCCGATCAAGACGGCCATGCGCCTTTGCGGCCAGGACAGCGGAAAGCTGCGTCTGCCGCTGACTGAGATGAGCGAGGAACATCTTGCCCATTTACAGGCAAAGCTCCGCGAGGTCAACCTGTTGTAACAGCAAAGCGCGCTTCAAAAAAGAAGCGCGCTTGTTTTAACCTGCGTGAATTTGATCTCTTCCGCTTTAAGCCTGTCTCCGTAAACGGAGAGAAAGAATCGATTGATCTTTTTGCACCAAATATGCGAAGAAAGTGCGGGCTCCAGCACGGAAAAGGACGGGAGAGGAATTCTCATCCCCAGCCCGGAGGATTTGATATAGCTCTCCTTCATGGCCCAGATCGCGGTAAAAGTCTCGTCGGGATCTTCTGCGGACAAAACCGCTTCTTTTTCCGTAGGCGCATAGTATCGCTCGACCAAAGCTCTGTTCACGGGACGGATTATTTGTACGTCCGCGCCGCATTCCACATCGGACACGGCACACAGCACAGCCTGCTTTGAGTGGGAAAGGCTGAAAAAGCACTCCCCAGTTCTCAAATAAGGCTTTCCATATTCCGCTCTTTCCAACTCGAGCGGCGCGATTACCGGGTATCCGCAGTCGCGAAGAGCGTGCCGCAGCAAAAGCTCCGCGCCGATCGACTGCTGCCGCGCTGTCTTGTTTTTCGTTCCGGCAAGCTTTTCCGCCCGATAGGATGAAAGCAGCTCCTCCGGTATCTCCGGAAGCTCCCGATCGAGAAAAGTCAAATACAGTCTGATCATTCTGCTCTCATGGCCCGGATCGTTTTTTCGATCAGCTCATTGAGCTCCATGCCAAGCATTTCTGCGCCCCTGCGGATCACTTCGCGGGAGCAGCCCGCGGCGAACTTTTTATCCTTAAACTTTTTCATAACGGACTTCGGCTCCATATCCGAAAGCCCCGTCGGGCGCATCAACGCCACTGCACCGATGAGGCCGGTCAGTTCGTCGGTCGCGAAGAGGACCTGTTCCATATATTTGGTCGGCTCAACGTCATAACAGATCCCGTAGCCGTGGCTGACAACTGCGTGGATGAGATCCTCGTCGAGATCAAGCTCATGTAGCAACTCGTCCGCCTTGGCACAGTGCTGCTCCGGCCAGCGTTCAAAGTCGATATCGTGGAGCATGCCGACACTGCGCCAGAAATCCACGTTCTCGCTGTCATATTCTTTGGCGAACTCGCCCATCACTTTGGAAACCGTTTCGGCGTGCTGGATATGAAACGGCTCGCTGTTATACTGCATCAGCAGCTCTTTCGCCTGTTCAGGGGTGGGTAATGTACTCATAAAAAACGGCCTCCTTGTTTTTTTCTGTATGATACCGCAAGGAAAAGCGCATTTCAAGAGGATATAATGAAAAACGGGCCGATCGGCCCGTTTTTCAATGCCCTGTGTTCATCCCGGTTTCCCCGTTGGGAGCCGGCGTTTGCTCCGTGGAATCGTTGCCCGTCATCTGCGTATCCGAAGGCCTTTCGGTCGGTCGCGGCGTGGTCGTGATATACGGACTTTCGATCGGCTCGCGTGTCTCCGACGGCGTTTCTTCAATAAAGCCGTCACGTGCCATCCCGCAGCCGCTAAGAAGCAGCGACAGAGCAACCGCAGCAACACAAAATTTGATTATCTTCATGTTGAACCCTCCTCATGCCGTATTAGTATCTGATTCGTTCCGGAAAATATACGTTATTTTTCTCGTTGGAATTGTCAAATGAAAAAAATAATGCTAAGATTTCCTCATGAATACTTTACAGAAAAATCAACTTCATACAGCCAAGATCGAGGGCTATACCAGTGAGGCATACGGCGTCTGCCGTCTGGACGGGCGCGCCGTGTTTGTCCCCCGCGCGCTCGCTGGGGAGATCTGGCGTATCCGCATCGTCAAAGTTACAGACACAGCCGTCTATGCCCGTGGAGAAGAGCTGCTTGTTCCCTCCCCTGCCAGACGCGATCCCGCCTGCCCGTATTTTGGAAAGTGCGGAGGATGTGACTCATGGCACATGAGTTACGACGAGGAGCTTCGCTTCAAGCTCGAGCGCGTCAACAGCGCGCTGTCCCGTATCGGGAAGCAAACGGTACAGGCCGATGAGATCATTGGAAGCGACAGCATTACGCGCTATCGGAATAAAGGGATCTTTGCCGTTTCCGAGAAAGACGGTCTGGCACAGTGCGGCTTTTTCCGCGAGCGGACGCACGAGCTCATTGCGGTCGATAGCTGCCTGATCCAGAACGAGCTTACCGAGCGCGCCGCGAAGGCCGTTGCGGATTTTATTAACCGCAATCACATCCGCGCCTATGATGAGAAGAGTGGGAAAGGCTCTGTGCGTCATGTTTTCTGCCGCAAAGCGGTCAAGACCGACGACGCGGTGATCTGTGTCGTTTCCGCCAAGGGGTTCGGTGATCATACTCCCGACTTGACGGATGCGATTCGGAAGGAATGTCCGGAAGCGACCGGGATCGTTCTGAACATCAATAAGGCAAAGGGAAATACCGTTCTCGCGGGCGATTTTTACACACTGTGGGGGCGTGATTCGATCGTGGACATGCTGTGCGGCTCGACCTTTACGATCTCCCCGCAGGCCTTCTTCCAGATCAATCCCCCGCAGGCCGAGAAGCTATATGACCGCGCTCTTTCCTATGCCGGCAGCGGAGCTCTCGCCTTTGATCTCTATTGTGGGGCGGGTACGATCAGCCTTTGCCTCTCCCACCATTTTTCCCGGGTCATCGGCGCCGAGATCGTACCGGAGGCCGTTGAAAACGCAAAGGCAAACGCGGCGGCAAACGGAGTGGAAAACGCAGAGTTTATCTGTGCCGATGCGGGAAAAGCTGCAAAAGAATTGGCTGCTCGCGGATTGAAGCCCGATACGGTCGTCGTCGATCCGCCGCGAAAAGGCATGGAGGAAGCCGCTGTTGAGGCCGTGTGTTCCATGTCGCCTGAACACATCGTCTATGTTTCCTGCGACCCGGCAACGCTCGCGCGCGATCTTTTACGCTTCACTTCCCTTGGCTATTCACTTTGCGAGGTTACCGCGGTAGACATGTTCCCGCGCACCAGACATGTGGAGTGCGTCGTAAAGCTCACTCGATCAGAGGGAAGTGCGAAGCATTGATTTTCAAATAAAAAGATGAATCACCATGAAGATTATAGATGCAACAAAAGATATTCTTACTTCTTATGAAAATGGCCAATTCAATATTGAAAAGTGGAAAGCATATATAGAATCCATGCTGCCTGATGTTAAAGACATCTGTCTTCGGGATATGGCGGAAAGCATTTCAGCAGGTTTGTCTTGGGAGGATGGTTATCTTCCTGTATTGAATTCTGTTTTTGACAATACCGAAAAAATCAGTAAGATCATAAAATCATTCAGCAAGGTTACCGAGAACCTAAACGAAAGAGTTTATGAAAAATTCGGAAAATCTTTGGATGCGGATATCATTCTTTACCTCGGTTTATGCAACGGTGCGGGATGGGTGACAAAAGTAAGCGGAAAAACAACAGTCCTGCTCGGGATCGAAAAAATCATAGAACTTGACTGGTGTGACATTGATGATATGAACGGCCTGATCCTCCACGAGCTCGGACACGTATATCAGGCGCAATACGGAGTGTTAAATCGGCAGCTCGCATCCTCACGCGACCAGTTTCTTTGGCAGCTGTTCACTGAGGGGATCGCCATGGTATTTGAGCAGGAAATTGTCGGCGATCCCGATTACTACCACCAGGACAGAGCGGGATGGAAAAACTGGTGCTCCCAAAATTTTCGGCTTATTCTGCGATCCTTTATCAGCGATCTCGATACCATGACAAGAGGCGATCAACGTTATTTCGGAGACTGGGCCAACTTTAACGGATACGGCGATGTCGGTTACTATCTCGGGGCGCGCTTTGTCCGTTTCCTTCTCGGATCTGTCTGCTTCGACGATCTCATTTCATACGATGCCGATGACGTCAGGACGGGATTTGAGATGTTTTCATCGTCAAATACTTAGCGAATTATGGCGAATGCTGATACATCGCGTTGTATAAAAGAATCTTGCTGAAGATTCGATGATAAAAAGAGCCTGCATTATGGAGAAATAAAAATGCAATACAGCGAAATAATAACGTTAAAAAACGGAAAAACCGCCCTTCTCAGAAACGGAGAAGCAGCAGACGGTGATGCAGTTTTTAATGTTTTCAATCAAACTCATGCGGAGACGGACTTTCTGCTCACCTATCCCGATGAAAACAGCTTTGCCCCGGAGCGGGAAGCGTCCTTCCTGCAGGAAAAGACCGACAGCCTGAACGAGATCGAGATTCTTGCCATTGTCGATAATAAGGTCGTAGGAACAGCGGGAATCAGTGAGATCGGCCCAAAGGTAAAAATCAGGCATCGCGCCGAATTCGGCATCAGCGTTTTGCGGGAATACTGGGGACTCGGGCTTGGAAAAGCCTTGACAAAAGCCTGTATTCAATGTGCCAAAGACGCCGGATATGTTCAAGTAGAATTGAATGTCGTTGCCGATAATTCGAAAGCGATTTCACTCTATAAAAGTCTGGGGTTCGAGGAATTCGGAAGAAATCCGAGAGGCTTTCTTTCAAGAGAAAGCGGATTTCAGGAACTGATTTATATGCTGCTTGTGCTTTAATTCATTGAAAAAGGTCGGCTTCGGATCAAATCCGAAGCCGACCTTTTAATTTGATATCTCGGGATCATTCCGCGTGCTCCGCGTCCTGTTTCCCCTTAAATTTGCGGGCTACCCTTATCCCGCTTTGCAGAACGCTTCCGCGCTGGATGATATCCGCTCCGTATTTTGAACGCAGCGCATCGACGGTCTTGTCCTTCTTTGCACTCTTTTCGCGATTCGGATCCTTCGGATCTTCAAAAAGCGAGATCTGCTCGTGCCCCTCGCCGCGCGCAAGACCGGTCAGCGAAATCCCGATCAGCCGCAGCGCGCGCTTATCCTTCCACAGTTCTCGCAGCAACGCTCTCGCTGTATCATAAACCTCTCTTGTCGTGTCGATCGTCCGATCCAGCTTTTTCTGATGCGACCGGTTTTTGAAATCGAGATACCGGATCGTGACCGCAACATTGCCCGCCTTCGCGCCATCGCTTCTCATATGGGCCGAAACGCTGTCGGCGAGCGCAAGCAGGATGGCGTCGGCCGCTTCCAGATCCGTTACATCTTCCTCCAGCGTGACGGAATTGCTGTAGCCTTTTGCCTCCTCCGGCTGCTCCCGCACAGGTGAATTGTCAATGCCGTTGGCATAGCTGTGCACCTGCACGCTCATCTTTTCACCGAGCAGCTTTTTCAGTTTATCAGGATCGGCGTGAGCGAGCTCTCCGATCGTTTGGATATGCGCTTCGCGCAAGCGCGCGGCGGAGGAGCCTCCGATGAACAGCAGATCGCCGACCGGCAGCGGCCACATTTTTCTCTCGATCTCTTCCGGGAAAAGCGTATGCACCTTGTCCGGCTTCTCAAAGTCGCTCGCCATCTTGGCGCAAAGCTTATTGCGTCCGATCCCGACATTGACTGTAAAGCCAAGTTCCTCCCGGATCCTGTCTTTCAACTCATTGGCGAGCGCGATCGGATCGGGATACATATGTTCCGTTCCCGTCATGTCCATAAAGCATTCGTCGATCGAAAACTCCTCGACGACCGGCGCATAACTGCGGCAGATATCTTTGAAAGCTTTAGAGCACCTGGTATATAATTTGAAATCCGGCTTTGCGATCACAAGCCCGGGACATTTACGCAGCGCAGCGGAAAGCGGCTCGCCTGTCTTGACCATATATTTCTTTGCCGGGATCGATTTGGCCAATACGACGCCGCGGCGGCTTTCGGGGTCTCCGCCGATGCAGGAAGGGATCTCACGCAGATCGCTTTCGCCGTTCTTCACGCGGCGCGCTGCTTCCCAGGATAAAAACGCGCTGTTGACATCCACATGGAATATAAGCCTTTCTGCCATGAAATCACTTCCCTTCTCTTATGATTATATCTCACACTCTTTTACCCGGCAAGTATAACTGCTGCGCTCTTTCCAGTCTTGCCGCGCATTCTTTCATAATAAGGATAGAATTTTTCTGATAATCTGCTATAATATCCTTATGACTGATTTGCACAACGCACAGGAGGCTGTGATGAACGCATCGGATTTGAAATTGTGGGTCATCGTGCCCTGTTATAATGAAGAGGCTGTCCTTCCGATCACGGCGCCGCTCTTCTTAACGGAACTGCAGAAGATGATCACAGAAGGGAAGATCTCCGCCGAAAGCCTGATCTTGTTTGTTAACGACGGCTCAAAGGACAGCACCTGGGACATCATCTGCGATCTATCCCGGCAGGACGAGCATTATCTCGGTATCTCGCAAAGCCGCAACCGCGGCCACCAAAACGCGCTGCTTGCCGGTATGATGGAAGCAAAGGACCGCTGTGATATCACGATCACGATCGACTGCGACGGCCAGGACGACATTTCCGCCATGGAGAGAATGGTCGACGAGTATAGTAAAGGCAGCGACATCGTCTACGGCGTCCGCAGCCGCCGCGATACCGACACCTGGTTTAAGCGCACCACCGCGCAGAGCTTTTATAAGCTGATGAACAAAATGGGCGTCGAGATGGTCTATGACCATGCCGACTACCGTCTTGTCAGCGCCCGCGTGCTGCAGCACTTTGCCGATTATCAGGAGGTCAACATTTTCCTTCGCGGCATGTTCCCTTTGGTTGGCTTCAAGAGTACCTGCGTTTATTACGAGCGCAGCGAACGAATGGCCGGTGAGAGCCATTATCCTCTCGGAAAAATGCTCGCTTTCGCGGTCGAGGGGATCACAAGCCTTTCGATCAAACCTCTCACGCTGATCGTCGTGATCGGTCTGATCACCTGTCTGCTCGGGTTCGTCGGGATCATCTGGGCCATCGTCGAGGTCATATTGAAAAATGCGATCGCCGGCTGGGCTTCGACTGTGTGCATCATCCTGTTTCTCGGCGGCGTTCAGCTTTTGAGTATAGGTGTGATCGGTGAATATATCGGTAAAATCTATATGGAAACCAAGCACCGTCCGCGCTATATCATCAGCGAGCGGACCTGGAAAGACTAAACGATTATCATCAAATCCTCTGGTGCATCAACCAGCTGAAAAAATACTTGAATTGTGCAACACCCTATGATATACTCTCATATGCTGCAAAAAAAGAAACACGCGAAAGGATTGAAATAAATGTCGACTCTTCAGATCATTCTTGCTATTTTCCAGCTTCTCTCCGGTCTTGCCGTTACGGTCATCGTTTTGATGCAGAGCGGTAAGAGCGCCGGTCTTTCCGGTGCGATCTCCGGCGGTGCCGACAACTTCCTGTCCAAGGGCAAAGCCAAGACCTGGGACGCGAAGCTTGCCAAGCTCACCCCGATCTTCGCTCTGGTCTTTGTTGTTCTGACCTTTGTTCTGAACCTTCTTTGATTCTCAAAAGTAAAAGCTCTCATTCCTTTGTGGAATGAGAGCTTTTTTGTTATTCCCAAGTCTTCCAGACATCCGGACAATAGCCGACAGTCGCCTGTTTTCCGTTGCGCACGATCGGCGTTTTGATGAGATACGCGTCCTCAAACAGCTTATCGAGCTTTGCCTCTGTCCCGGCCAGATACGCAATCAGCGGATAATCCTCGTCCGTCGTGTCGATCATCGCGTCTAGACCGACCGCGTTCTTGACGGCATTCAGTTCTCCCCTGCTCATGCCGTATTTCAGGACGTCGATATACTGATATTTGATCCGGCGCTCTTTGAAATAGCGCTCGGCCTTTTTGCTATCAAAGCATTTGGACTTGCCGAATATCTGAATGTTCACGACCTTGATCTCCCTTTTCTATCTGATGCGGGGCTTTCTTATCAAATGCAGAGATTCTACCTTCCTGTTCAGCCGACTTCGGAAATGACAGGAAGGATCATCGGGCTGCGGTGCATCGTCTTAAAGAGATACCCGGAAACATTGCTCTTCACCTTGCTCTTGATCGCGCTCCAGTCGGTGATCTTTGCTTTTTCGCAGTCATGCACCGTCTCCATCGTAACGCGCTTGAGCTCTTCCATCAACTCTTCGGCTTCCTTAACGTAGATGAAGCCGCGTGTGACGATTTCAGGTTCGCTGAGGATTTTATGGTCATAGGACGAATAGGACATAACGATCACGACCATGCCGTCCTCGGCCAGCTTATGGCGGTCACGCATGACAACGCTGCCGACCTCTCCCGTTCCGCTCCCGTCGAGCAGCACGGCGCCGGCCTGGACCGTTCCCGCCTTTGCGATCCCCTTTTTACCGATCTCGATCACGTCGCCGTTTTCGGCGATCACAATGTTCTGCGGCGCAACACCCATGATCTGGCCGAGCTCAGCATGCTTGACAAGCATCCTATACTCGCCGTGGACAGGGATAAAATACTTCGGTCTCGTCAGTGCCAGGATCATTTTATGCTCCTCCTGGCAGGCGTGGCCGGAAACATGCAGATCCGTGTGCCGGTCATAGATGACCTCGGCGCCCTTGTGGAACAGCTCGTCGATCACGCGGCTGATCGTCGTCTCGTTTCCCGGAATAGCGGATGCGGAGATGATCACGCGGTCGCCCGGCATGATGTTGACCTGCTTGTGCTCGGAAAAGGCCATGCGATAAAGCGCAGACATGCTCTCGCCCTGGCTTCCGGTCGAAATGATCACGACCTGATCCTTCGGCAGCTTGTTGATATGCTCGATATCCGTCATGACGTTCTCGGGAATATCCATATACCCCAGAACGGACGAGACACGCAGGATATTTTCCATACTGCGGCCAGTGATGGCGACCTTGCGGTTGTGCTTCGCTGCGACGGTGATGATCTGCTGCAGACGGTGGACGTTCGAGGCAAAGGTCGTGATGATGATCCGCTGATCACAGCCGGTAAAGAGCTTGTCAAAGCTCATGCCGACCTTGCTCTCCGAAGCGGAGTGTCCGGGCTGCTCGGCATTCGTCGAATCACTCAGCAGCGCCAGAACGCCCTCGTTTCCAAGCTGGCCGAAACGGGTCAGATCGATCATGCCGCCGGAGATCGGCGTGACGTCGATCTTGAAGTCGCCGGTGTGGATCACGGTTCCGAGCGGTGTCCCGATCGCAAGCGCGACCGAATCGGGGATGCTGTGGTTTACATGGATAAACTCGATCGTAAAGCAGCCGAGACGGAAGGTCCCGCCTACTTTTTTCGTAAAGATCTGGGTGTTATACAGCAGATCCTGCTCCTCAAGCTTCAGTTCGATCAGCGCGGCGGTCAGCGGCAGCGTATAGATCGGGATGTTCAGCTCGCGCATCAGATACGGCACCGCGCCGATGTGATCCTCATGTCCGTGCGTCAGGATCAGGCCCTTGATGCGGGACGCGTTGGCTTTCAGATATGCAAAGTCCGGAAGCACGATATCGACGCCGTACATATCCTCGTCGGGAAAGCCCATGCCGCAATCGACAATGATCATATCGCTTCCGAATTCGAATACAGTCATATTCTTGCCGACCTCACCAAGGCCGCCAAGAGGGATAATTTTCAATTTTGAGATCATAAATCCTCCATAATTTCGTTCAGTAACAGGCAGAAGCCGGAGCAGTCTCTCTATGTTGAGAGCTATGTATCTCCGAATAGGATTTTTCCCCTGTTCAGGCCGGTTCTAAACCGGCCAATCACATTTCCGTGCGGCCCTCGATCGCACGGTTAAGCGTCGCATCATCCGCAAACTCCAGATTCGAGCCAACCGGGATGCCGTACGCCAGGCGAGTCACTTTTACGTTAAAGGGCTTGAGAAGACGCGAAATATACATGGCGGTCGCCTCCCCCTCCGTGTCGGGGTTCGTCGCCATGATGACCTCTTCCACTTTTTCATCCGCAACACGGACAAGCAGTTCCTTGATGCGGATATCGTCAGGGCCGACATGATTCATCGGAGAAAGAGCCCCGTGCAGCACATGATACGTGCCGTTGTATTCACGCCCGCGCTCGATGCTGACTACATCGCGCGGCTCGGAAACGACGCAGATCATGGCCTTGTCACGCCGATCGCTCTTACATATGGAGCACACTTCGCCGTCCGTCAGATTCTGGCAGATCTTGCAGCAGTGCACGCTGGCCTTTGCCTCGCTGATCGCGTCGGCAAAAGCTTTGGCTTCCTCGTCCGGCTGAGAGAGCAGATAAAACGCCAGTCTTTGGGCGCTTTTCTTCCCGATCCCGGGGAGAGAGGCAAACTTGTCGATCAGATTTTCAAGAGAAGAAGGGAAAAATGACATTCTTTTTCTCCTAATCAGGCATTTCGGATCTCACGGATGGCAAGCGCTCTGTCAGCACGATTGAACACAGCGCTTCCGGCAACGAGCACATTGGCGCCGGCCGCCTTGACGAGGGGTGAAGTCTCCGGATCGATCCCGCCGTCTACCTCAAGCTCACAGTCGGGATTCTTCTCGTCGATATACCCGCGGATCGTCGCGATCTTCGGCAGCATGTCGTGCATGAAATGCTGTCCGCCAAAGCCCGGCTCGACGGTCATAACAAGGATCAGGCCCACGAGAGGAAGGAACGGCAGCACGGCCTCGGCCGGCGTATTCGGCTTGACCGTCACACCGGTTTTCTTTCCCAGTTCGCGCGCGATCCCGATCGCTTCCAGGATCTTCTCTTCGCTGTCCGCCTCAACATGAAAGTTGACAAGATCCGCACCCGCACGGCAAAAGGCTTCGGCATAGCGGACCGGTTCACGGATCATAAGATGGACGTCGATCGGCATACTGGTTGCCTTACGAAGAGATTTCAACACTGGAATACCGATCGAGATATTCGGGACGAAGCATCCGTCCATAACATCGAAATGAACATAGTCAGCTCCACCGAGCCGGATATCCTCCACCTCGGCGCCAAGTCTGGAAAAGTCAGCGGAAAGAATGGACGGCGCGACTTTTATCATTTTCTTCACCCTGTAATGTTATTTGTCAGCCGGTTTTGCTGCCGGATCATGGCCTTCCATGAATAGGTATTTTATCACGTCTCCCGTTCGCGGGCAATAGTAAAAATGCCGGAAATTCCTTGATTTTTGACGATTTTGCCTTTGGGCGGGATAATTTCGATTTCGTTCACGCTCCGTTTATAATCCGTTCATCATCAACTCCGGCTTTTCTCTTGACGCTTGAGCCTTTTGGATATAAAATAAGATGATAAAAAAGGACGGAGGAGTTTCACGTGCGCAATCGCAGACGAGGCGGCGGTTTTCTTGCGCCGCTCTATGTATTTGCCATCATATGGCTGTTCTCTTCTCTGCTGTTTCCGCTTTATGATCTTTGGGGCATCCTGCTGACGCTCGGTCTATGCTCTCTCGGCGCTTACATTGCCGGCAAAGCATCCGCCAAGCGCGCCATGAAGAAGCAGCAGGAAGAGGCTGAAAAAGCCGTACAGGAGGCTGCAAAGGCCGCCCAGGCAGCGCGCAAAGATCCGAAAAAGAAAAGCTACGGCCCCGAGATCGATCCCATTCTCGAGGAAGGCAACCGCGCGCTGAGCGAAATGGGCCGGCTGTATATGTCGATCAAGGATCCCCAGGTACGCGGGAAGATCAACGAGATCATGCGTATCACGGACAAGATCACGCAGGACGCCATCGACGACCCCAAGGACATCCCGCAGATCAAAAAGTTTATGAACTACTACCTGCCCACCACGATCAAGCTTCTCAACGCCTATGATCGGATGAGCTCTCTCGGCATCGAAGGTGAAAACCTGGACAAGAGCATGAAGAACATCAACGAAATGCTCGACGCCGCGATCGTTGCCTATAAAAAGCGGCTGGATTCTCTGTTTGCCAACCAGGCGCTCGATATAGAAACCGATATTGAAGTCATGAACACCATGCTCGCACGCGAGGGACTTTCCGGCGGAAGCGATTTTGACGTCGATGCCCAGGAAGAGAAAATCAAGTACGAGCAGCAAGCCGCGGGGCAGGGCATGCTTCAGCAGATGCCCCAATAAAAGAAAGGAAATGACATCATGAGCGAAGAAGAAAAAAGCTACATTCCCAGCCTGACTCTTGAACCGAATGCAACGGCAGTCGCCGCAGTCGCCGAAGAGCAGAAAGAGGAAGTCCAGGAAGAGATCCCCGTCGAACGCCCGGAGCTGGAAAAGCTCTCCCCTGCCGAGCAGGCAGCCGTTAAGGAGTTCTCGAAAAAAATCGACATCCTCAACACCGAGCAGGTCCTCAATTACGGCAGCAACGCTCAGAAAAACATTTCCGAGTTTTCCGATTCTGCGCTCAACGCCGTTCGCACAAAGGATCTCGGCGAAGTCGGCACGATGCTCAGCGACCTGGTTGTCGAGCTCAAGGGTATGAACTTTGACCCCGAGCAGAAAAAGGGTCTGCTCGGTCTCTTCAACAAGGCCAAGCAGGATATTGCCTCCGTCAAGGCTCAGTATGACAAGGCCGAGGTCAACGTCGACAAGATCGTCGAGCAGCTGGAGCGTCACGAGGTCACCCTTCTCAAGGACATCAGTCTTATGGACAAGATGTATGAGAAGAACCAGGAGTATATGAAAGAGCTGACGATGTATATCCTCGCCGGCAAGCTTCGCATCGAGGAGCTTCGCTCTGTCGACCTGCCGGAGCTGCAGCGCAAGGCGCAGGAGTCCGGTCTGCCCGAGGATGCGCAGGCGGCGAACGACTTTGCCAATATGATCGGCCGCTTTGAGAAAAAGATCCATGACCTTGAGCTGACGCGCACGATCTCCCTGCAGATGTCTCCGCAGATCCGCATGATTCAGAACAACGACACCCTCATGTCCGAGAAGATCCGCTCCTCCATCGTCAACACCATTCCCCTTTGGAAGAGCCAGATGGTTCTCGGCCTGTCGATGTATCATTCCGAAGAGGCAATGAAGGCCCAGCGGGAGGTGACCGATGTGACCAACCAGCTTTTGGAGAGCAACGCCAAGAAGCTCCATCAGGGCAGCGTGAATGTCGCGAAAGAGTCCGAACGCGGCATCGTTGACATCGAGACGCTCAAGAAAACCAATCAGGAGCTGATCGCCACGCTCGACGAGGTCCGTCAGATCCAGGACGAGGGTCGTGCCAAGCGCCAGCAGGCTGAAGAAGAGCTCGGCCGCATCGAGGGCCAGCTCAAGAAAAAGCTGCTGGAAATGAAGGGTTGATATGAAGCTGTTCAAAAACCCCGTATTTGCCGTCTTTTTCTGTGCCCTTGTGATCATTCTCTCCACCTGCCTCAACGCGAAAATCAAGATGGAAAAGAAATATGACCGCGTCTGCGACGAGGTATATGAGGAGATCGATGAGTTCGCAGAAGAGAACGGTTTGAACGATCTACGCATCCAGGCGCGAACCACGCTTTTAAACGGTGATTACAACGCGCTGATTCACAGCTATCAGACTTCTGTTGTTTCCGGAGAGAAATATAAGGACCTTGACGATGTCGACGAGGCCATCCGGGATTACAACAAATTTCTTCGTAAGACAACGCGTTTCCCAGCCAGCTACTTTGTCGAGCTGCTTCATATCACATTCTAAGAGGTATCCCATGTCCATCGAAAAAGGACGCGCATACTTTCGTGCTCTCGGCATGGAAGAGCGCGTGATCGAATTTACCGTTTCTTCCGCGACTGTCGATCTGGCTGCTCAGGCGCTCGGCGTAGACGGCGCGCGTATTGCAAAAACGCTGTCGTTTAAAACCGCGGACGGCTGCATGCTGATTCTCGCCGCCGGCGACGCCCGCATCGACAACCACAAGTTCAAGGACAAATTCCACATGAAGGCCAAGATGCTCTCTCCCGACGAGGTGCTTACGCTTGTCGGACACCCGGTCGGCGGGGTGTGCCCCTTTGGCATCAACGAAGGCATCCCGGTCTATCTTGACGTCAGTCTCCGACGCTTTGAAACGGTCTTCCCCGCTGTCGGCAGCGCCAGCAGCGCGATTGAATTGAACCTTGACGAGCTTTACCGGTATTCCAACGCCCTAGAGTGGATTGATGTGTGTAAACTTCCGGAAGAATCTGTCTAAACAAATCCTTTGTATTTGTGCAGCACCGCAAAAAATGCGGTGCTGCTTTTTATTTTTTTCGTGACTTTTTCACGAGGCTATGATAAGATAAAATGGATTAGAAATGGGATCATTTCTTATATAAAGAGGGACAAACATAACTTGGAGGGAAAAATATGGCAAGAGAGATTCTGTTTGATCTCGGCAAAATGATCACGGACCGTCTCCCGTATAAGTTTGGCCTCAAGCGCCTGACCGAGAACGACCCGGAGTACATCATCCTTGACCGCGCATGCTCCAGCGACGAGATCGCCGAAGTCATGCTCAAAATGGAACTTCGCAAACCCAAAACCACGGCGGAAATCGCAAAGCTCACCGGCAAATCCGAAGAGCACATCGTCGAGCTGCTGACGGACGCCGCCAACCACGGCATCGTCGAATACAACTATGAAAACCCCAAGCATGAGAAGCAGTGGTACGTCCAGCTGTTCGTTCCCGGCATCGCCGAGATGACCAACATGGTCCTCTGGCAGGTCGAGAAATATCCCGAGCTGGCTGATAGCTTCAACAAGATGACCTTCCTTCCGCTCGAAGGCAAGACCCATTTGATTCCTCCCGGCGGCGACGGCGTCGGCATGCACGTCATCCCCGTGGAAAAAGCGATCCCTGCGAAAAATGAATCAGCCTCCATCGAGCATATCTCCCACTGGCTCGACAAATACGACGGACACTTCTCCGTCGGATACTGCTCCTGCCGCAACGCCCGCCGGCTTTTCGGCGAGGGCTCCGGCGAGATTCAGGACGACTGCTGCATCGGCCTCGGTGATTTCGCCGATTACCTGGTCGAGACCGGCAAGGGCCGCTATATCACGCGCGAGGAAGTCCTGCAGATCTGCCAGCGCGCTGAAGAGAACGGCTATGTACACCAGGTCACGAACATCGACGGCTCTGACAAGATCTTTGGTCTTTGCAACTGTGACCTCGGCGTCTGCTTTGCCCTCCGCACCAGCCAGTATTTCAACACCCCGAACCTCTCCGCCTCCGCTTACCGCGCCCACGTCGACAAGGACAACTGTGTTGCCTGCGGCAAGTGCGTCGAGGTCTGCCCGGCCGGCGCTGTCAAGCTCGGCCAGAAGCTCTGCACCAAGAACGGCGAGGTCGAGTATCCCAAGCAGGAGCTGCCCACCGGTCTGAAGTGGGGCAAGGACAAGTGGAATCCCGACTATGTCACCGACAACCGCAAGAACTGCCACGAGTCCGGCACCGCGCCCTGCAAGACTGCCTGCCCGGCTCATATCGCCATCCAGGGCTACATCAAGCTCGCGAAGGAAGGCCGTTATCTTGATGCGCTCAAGCTTATCAAGCAGGACAACCCCTTCCCCTCTGTCTGCGGCTATGTCTGCAACCGCCGCTGCGAGGCGGCCTGCACCCGCGGCTCTCTTGACAAGGCTCTCGCCATCGACGAAATCAAAAAGTTCATCGCCGAGCAGGATCTCAAGAGCGAAGAGCGCTACATCCCGGAAAAGCTTTACCGTCGTCCCGTCGATATTCCTTATGAACAGAAGGTCGCCATCATCGGCGCCGGCCCTGCCGGTCTGAGCTGCGCTTACTACCTCGCGCGCATGGGCTACACCAATGTCACCGTATTTGACCGCAACCCGGCTCCCGGCGGCATGCTCGTCATGGGCATCCCCAGCTACCGTCTCGACCGAAGCGCGCTCAAGGGCGAGATCGAAGTCCTTGAAAAGATGGGTGTCCACTTCCGGATGAACACCGAGATCGGCAAGGACATCACGATCCAGCAGCTCCGTGACGAGGGCTACAAGGGCTTCTATGTCGCCATCGGCGCCCAGAAGAGCTCCAAGCTCCGCATCCCCGGCGAGGATCTCACCGGCGTTTACGGCGGCGTCGACTTCCTGCGTGAAGTCAACCTCGGCAACAAGCCCGAGATCGGCAAGAAGTGCGCGGTCATCGGCGGCGGCAACGTCGCAATGGACGTTTGCCGCACGGCTGTCCGTCTCGGCGCAGAGACAACTGTCATCTACCGCCGCAGCGAGGACGAGATGCCCGCTGATAAGGAAGAGGTTGCCGAAGCCCGTGAAGAGGGCGTGAAGTTCTGCTTCCTCAACGCACCTGTCGAAATCCTCGGCAATGACGGCAAGGTCTGCGGCCTCAAGGTCGAGATCATGGAGCTTGGCGAGCCCGACGAAAAGGGCCGTCGCTCCCCTGTCGGCACCGGCAAGTTTGAGACCATCGAAGTCGATTCCGTTCTCGCCGCCGTCGGTCAGTCAATCGATTGGGGCAGCCTGGACATCGGCGAGCTCAAGACCGGCAAGAAGGGCAACGCGATCGCCGATCCCGTCACCTACCAGACCGAGCAGAAGGATATCTTCGTCGGCGGCGACGTCTACACCGGCCCGAAGTTCGCGATCGATGCGATCGCTGCCGGCCGCGAAGGCGCCGAGTCTCTCCACCGCTTCGTCAACGAAGGCCAGAGCCTTACGATCGGCCGTAACCTGCGCGAGTTCTATGAGCTCGACAAGGATAACCTCCTGATCGACATGGATTGCTTCGACCGTCCCGCCCGCCAGGCAATCTGCCACGATGCCAGCAAGGCCAAGACCTTTGAGCACGACCGTCTCACCTTTACCGAGGAGCAGGTCAAGGCCGAGGCCAGCCGCTGCCTCGGCTGTGGCGTGAGCGTTGTCGACCGGAACCGCTGCATCGGCTGCGGTCTGTGCACCACACGCTGCATGTTCGACGCTATCCACCTGCAGCGTGACGTTCCCGAGGCCTCCACGATGGTCCGCTGCGAGGACAAGGTCGGCCCGATGCTCAAGTATGTTGCCAAGCGCGCCATCAAGATCAATCGTAAGGAAAAGTAATGCACGAACTCGGAACAGTCTTTTATGTGATCGAGCAGGTCGAAAAGGTCTGCAAAGAAAACGATCTGACAACGGTCGGCAGCGTCACGCTTGAGATCGGCGAAGTCAGCGGCATCATCCCCATGTATATCCAGGATTGCTGGGAATGGGCCAAGAAACGCAGCGAGATCATGAAGGACGCGGAACTGAAGATCGAAACGCTTGAGGCTGTCACCTATTGTGTGGACTGTCAACGGACGTACTCCACCATGAAGTACAAAAAGATCTGTCCATACTGCAACAGCGAGAACACCTATCTTCTAACCGGCAACGAATACAACATAAAAGAAATCGAAGCCATGTAACAAGAAAAGAGCAAGCCCATCGGGCTTGCTCTTTTCTTGTGCTGTCTTTATTCAGTTCTCAGCGCTTCGACGGGATCCTTTCTCGCCGCAATCCCCGAGGGGATCAGTCCCGCGATAAAGGTCAAGATCATGCTGATCAGGACCAGCCCGATCCCGCCCGCCGCGGGAAGCGCGGAATTGAGCGACATGATCCCTGTCAGATCGTGCACGATCATATTGATCGGGATATTCAGCAGCAGCGTCAGAATGATGCCGATCGCACCGGCCGTGAAGCCAATGATGACGGTCTCGGCGTTAAAGACGTGAGACACGTCACGGTTCGACGCGCCGATCGCGCGCAGGATACCGATCTCCTTCGTACGCTCGAGCACGCTGATATACGTGATGATTCCAATCATGATCGAGGACACGACCAGAGATATGGCAACGAACGCAATCAGCACATAGCTGATCACATTGATGATCGTCGTGATCGAACTCATCAGCAGTGCCACGATATCGGTATAGGTGATCTCATCTTCCTTGGATACCGTGCTGTTGTAATTCTTGATCGCTGTGGAAATGTTGTCCTTGTCTTCAAAAGACGAAGCGTAAATGTTGATCACGCTCGGTGTGTCAAGATCGACATAGCCGAGCTTTTTCATCGTCTCTTTATAATTGATCTCCGAATAGACAGGAGGCATCGCGTTGTTATAGATCCAGAGATAGTCCTCGTCCTCCAACACAAGCAGCCCGAAGTCCTCGACAAGCTCCTCGTCGCTCAGCTCGCGGTACAGCTTCTCCATTTCGGCAGCGTACTGCTCGCGCACCTGGTCTCCCGCCATCTTTCCAATATAATCGAAAAGCATGTCGTCGTCCATCTGCTCCAGCATCGAGGCATACTCCGGATACGTTTCCAGGATCTGCTTCTCGATATCCTCGCGCGTCGTGCTCTCAAGCTGTTCGTCAACCATTTCCTTGACGTATTCATCGCTCGGGTGACACATGAATTTGATATAGAGCTCCGCGATCGTGGCCTCGTCCGCCTGCTCGATATAATCCCGCGCCGCCTGCTGCTTGCGGTCTTTTGTCAGCGCTTCGTCTTCCGTATCCAGGAATTTCAGTCCCGAGAGAATGTTGTAATCCTTGTCAGCAAGCTGCTTTTTGACGAGATCCTTTTGTTCCGCCTCTCTGGCGATATACTCGATTAAGGCGTGCGTATATCCGATTGCGCCCGTCATCATGCCGGAGACGGCATCCTCGTTCTGTCGGATGACCCCGACGATCTTGAGTTCCAGCCCGTTGTTGTACAGTGTCTTGAGTCCAAGGTCCTCTTCGCCGAGATTGATATATTTCTCCTCCGCCTCGTCATACTGGTACATATCGGCCGGAAAGATATAGCGGAAGCTCATGTCGCAAATCTCTTCATAACTCCAGCTTTCGACCTTGGCCTCCACCGTCTCCTGCGAGACGAAAGACTGCATATCATCGGCAATCGACGCCGTCGACTTCAGCCCGAGAGCATAAAGCACGAGGTCTGAGATCTCGTTGTTCTCGTTGACGATCAAAACCGCCTCGTCATAGTTTTCCGGCCATTTGCCGTACAGGACGTCATACTGGTTTTTCAAAAAGGGATTGATATATTCTCCGTTCTCGCCCGGCAGCATCTCCTGCCAGATGTCGATCACGGAATAATACGAGCCGTAAGTGGAAAAGAACGAGCTGTAGTCGCCGCCGTACATGCTGCTCATGGCCGTCTGCATCAGCTGTACAACGTCGGTCTTCGCGATGTTCCCGTCCACGTCCTCGGCATAGAGGTTCATATCCAGATCATAGGTGTACTGCACCGAGCTGATATACTGCGCGATCTCGCTGTTTTCGTCCTCAATATATTCCTTGAAGGGCTTGAGGTTGTTCGTCTGCTTGTCGGCGGAGATCATCGAGTTCATCATATCATACATGACCGTGCTGGAGTATACCGCGTCCTTGTCATGCATCCCGCCCTCGGTCTGAGAGCGAACACCCATCAGCGACGTCATCATATTGGTCATATCGACGCTTTCCGCCTGGATCGTGATCGGATAGCTTGAAAGCGTATCGGCCTGTACTTTGTCGATGTAATTCTGGATACCGTTGGAAAGCGACATAATAAGAGCGATGCCGATAATGCCGATGCTGCCCGCAAAAGCTGTCAGCACGGTTCTCGTTTTCTTCGTCATCAGATTGTTCAGTGACAAGGAAAGCGCCGTCAAAAAGCTCATGGACGTGCGGCGTTCTTTCTTTGCCGCAGCGACCTTTTCTTCCTCCTCTGCCGTATAGGGATCACTGTCGTCGATGATCACGCCGTCCTTGATACGGATGATCCGGCTGGCATAACTCTCGGCCAGTTCGGGATTATGTGTGACCATGATGATCAGCTTGTTGGCCGAGATCTCCTTGAGAATATCCATGATCTGAACAGAGGTCTCGGAATCCAGCGCGCCTGTCGGCTCGTCGGCCAGGAGGATATCCGGGTCGTTTACCAGCGCACGCGCGATCGCCACGCGCTGCATCTGTCCGCCGGACATCTGGTTCGGCTTTTTGTTCAGCTGATCGCCTAGTCCGACCTTTTCAAGTGCTTCAACCGCACGGCGTCTGCGTTCAGCCTTGCCGACGCCGGAGATCGTCAGCGCGAGCTCTACATTGGAAAGCACGCTTTGATGCGGGATGAGGTTATAGGACTGAAAGACAAACCCGATCGAGTGATTGCGATAGGCGTCCCAGTCCGCGTCAGAGAAATTCTTGGTAGATTTCCCGTTGATCACAAGATCGCCGGACGTATACTTGTCAAGCCCTCCGATGATATTCAAAAGCGTCGTCTTGCCGCAGCCGGAGTGTCCGAGGATCGCGACAAATTCGCTTTCACGAAAACCGAGATCGATCCCCTTCAGGGCGTGAACAGGCTGATCACCGGTGATATAATCCTTTTTGATTTCCTTTAATTGAAGCATGCCGGAGATCCTTTCTCTCGGTTGACATCCGAAACGATATGAGATAAAATACAAAAGCTGCCTGAAAGCAGATACGCTTCCGTAGCTCAGCAGGATAGAGCGTCCGCCTCCTAAGCGGAAGGCCGGCGGTTCGAATCCGCCCGGGAGTGCCACGTCGTCACAGATCCATGATCTGCGGCGACTTTTCTATTTAACCATATAATTATGAACAATTCACCTGTTCCACAAAAGAAAACCGGAAGATATTATCTCCCGGCCTGTCTTTGCTTTTAAAAAAGGAAAAAATTGTCCCTTGTATCAGAAGCAGAAGAAAGGTACACTCATAAACGGGTGATCGAAATGATGAAAAAAGCGCTCCGGAATATGGCTTCGATGTGCGACGAAGCCTGGTACATATGGATAGGAACGCTGAAACTGAGCTGTGCCATGCTCCTTTGTGCCTATCTTCTTTTGATTTGGCCGCAATGCGGCTATGACGAGATCATGCTCGCCTCCGCGCTGGCCGAAACACCGCAGGGACTGCTGCTGATCGCTATTCTTGCCTCTGCTCTGCTGGAAGATCGGCACGGCTGAAGAACTCTTCCCTGCTCATGCTCGCGTTGACGACGTCAAGCAGAGCATCCGCGCTTAAATGTTCGGGAAGTTCAAGCTCACGCATCAGCGCTGCGCGCTTCTCCGCGCTCTTCTCGCGTCCGGAAAGGCCGAGCCGGTACAGATCCGCCTTTGTGACCTTCTGCGAAAAATCGGCCGCTTGCGCGTCTGCAAACGTCGCTCCGGCACGCTTGAGCGCCGCAAGCAGGATCTCGCCGCGCATTCCCTCCACGCCAAGCTTTCCTTCTTTGGACGGCTTGGCTTTTCTTTTTTCCTTCCCGTGAATATCAGGAACATAGGCCTGCTTTAAGCATTCCGCCGGAACACAGGCTTTAATAAAATTGCGGATCATAAAACCGGCGCCGTCCGGGTCGGTCAGAATGATCAGCCCTCGCTTCTCCGCCATGGAACGCAGCAGCTTCTGCTTTTGTTTGTCGTTAAAGATCCCGAAGCCGCCCGTTTCGATCACGACAGCGTCCACGGCCTGCAGCAGCGTGTTTTTGTCATACCGCCCCTCAACAACAATGACCTCTTTAACGCTTTGCATCCGCCGCCTCCAGCGCGATGGCAAGCACCGCATTTTTCAGCAGTTCCCTGCTGTCGCCGCCGCTGCTTTTCATCTGCATGTCTGTCTCGGCACAGATTCTGACAGCATTTTTCAGTTGATCTTTGGTAAAGCTGCGTGCGGATTGGATCAGCTTTGTCGCGATGAAATTAAACTTGATCCCGCAGCATTCCGAGACATAGCTCGCCCCAAGATCATGCTCGATCGCAAGTCTTGCACAATAAAGTCTGCGCATCTGTGAGCCCAAAACAGCCAGAAGGAAGATCGGATCATATTCATTCTCAGCAAGCAGTTCCGAGAGCGTATTCATCGCAGCGTTCACCTGCTTCTGTGCCAACAGATCCGTCAGTTCGAAAACCTGCGCTTCCGGAATATGGTGCGCCACCGCTTCAACATCCTTGACCGTTACCTTTTCGTCTTTGACATAGTTTGCGATCTTATCGATTTCCGGGATCAGGCGGTTCATCAGATCTCCGCTGATGAAAATGAGCCTTTGTGACGCTTCAAAATCGATCCTCTTTCCGTGCGCGGCAAAGCGCCGCGCGATCCAGTCGATCAAAGCCCCCTGTCCCTGCTGGGTAAACTTCAGATCACAGCCTTTATCGCGGATCGCCCGGATCAGCTTCAGTCTGCCGTCCGGCTCGTATTCCGCGTTTTGCACAAAGCAGACCGTGCAGTACGCCGGCAGTTCAGATAATACCGCGGTGATCTCCTGGGCCTCTTTGAGCTTGTTGAGATCGATATCCCGCAGTTCGATAAACGTATGGTCCGCCAGAAACGGAAGCGCATCGACCGCCTGGCGCAGAGCGTTTGCCGTGAGCTCCGGTCCGTCAAAGCGTTTATAGTTAAAGCCGCTTTCTCCCTCCGGGATGCAGAGCGCCTTAAGCTGTGTCAGATACTGTTCGCGCAGATAGTCCTCTTTACCCCAGAGGAGGTAGAGCGTCCGCGGCCCTTCTGCCTTAAGCTTCTGCAGTTCCTGCCTGTAATTCAGTTTTTCGTCTTTTTCTTTAGCCATGAACGCGTATCTCCACCGTTCCGTCCGAATCTGTCCTGGAAACAGTATAACCGAAGCGCTTGAGTCGTTCAAGTATTTCCGCGCTCGGCAGACCATAGTTGTTCTTCCCGACGCTGATGAGAGCGCGGTTTCCGCCGATCGCGTCAAGGTATTCTTCACAGCTGGCGTCCTTCGATCCGTGATGTCCCACAACTAGCACTTCGACAAGGGACAGATCAAATTCTTCCGTCAGCTTCCTTTCCTTTTCCGCCGGGGCGTCTCCGGTGACGATCATGTCACAGTCATCGATCGATATGATGAGAGGCATGCATCTCTCGTTCTGATCGCCGTCGTATTCCGCCTCAAAGAAGCGCAGCAGCATCCCGTTCAGCAACACATGATCTCCACCCTCTGCCAAACGAACGGCTGTGTCATGCTGTTTTGCTATGTGCAGGAGTTCGAAAAACGCCTCATCCTCAACCGCGGAAGGTGGGAGAATGACCGTGTCCACCTGCATGAGATTCGTAAGCCGCTCAAATCCGTTGGCATGATCGGCGTGCAAATGCGTGAACACAAGAACGTCGATCTTATCCCTTCCGCGGCTTTTCAGATAGGCTGTCGCACAATCCCCAGCGTTGTACTCGGCATAACTGGTGCTGCCGCAGTCGACGAGAACCGTCGAATCCCCGGTAAAGGCGCTGATACACTGCCCCTGCCCGACGTCGATCGCGGCAAGCGTCCCTCTGGCCAAGCCGTAATACCATCCGATTCCAAGCTGCGTCAGCACGATCCCGATCACAGCAGTTACTGTTGGGATCACGATCTTCCAATGCGTTTTCAGCCTCAAGATAAAAACAAGGGCAAGAGAAATATATAACGCTATCATCCACAGTACACTGACCCAACCGGAAAGATATATGGCCGAGTACCGAAGCGAAGCTAGGAAGCCGCATACGCGGAAGCAATAACGGGCAATAAGGGAGATTGCAAACGCCGCCGCCTGCCCGAGCGCCGGGATAAAGGAAAGCAGGCAGCAGACATAGCCGCCGATAAAGCAGATCGGGATCGCCCACAGGCAAAGCAGATTCGTAAGAGGTGAAACTGCCGATACATATCCGAAATGGATCGCTGTGACCGGCAGCGAGAACACCATAACACTCAGCGACATGCCGATCAGCCCGATCGGATATTTCATCCCCTGCGCAAGCTTCCCCTCGCCAAAGAGCTTCATCAATGTCTCTACGATCCGGTCCGCAAACAGGATAATCCCAAGCATTGCGGAAAAGGAAAGCTGCAGGCTGATATTTCCCGCAGCGAACGGATTTAGCAGCAACAGGAACGCAAGCGCGGCGGAAAGAGATGTGACGGAGTCGTTCTCCCGTCCGACGAGCGGGGCAATGAGTAACATGGTTTGCATAAACGCTGCCCGCACAGCAGACGGAGAAAGACCGCTTATTATCACAAACAGCCAGACAAGCGCGATGCAAAGGATTGCGCTCCGCCTTCCTTTTCCCAAGATAAAGCGGAGAAAAGCGACAAGAAAGCTCACGTGCATGCCCGATACCGCAACGACATGCATCAATCCGGCGCGGCTGAGCGCGACATAAAGCGCATCGTCGCGATAAATATCGCTTTTATTCCCGACAAGCAGCGCTTTTATGAACGGTGCCGTATCCGCAGGAAAGATCGAATCTACGCGACGACTGATCGCGTCACTGACAGCCGAAGCCAAAGAAACGATCGAGGTCTTGTGTCCGATTCTCACGATCATCCCTTTGACGTTTCCCGTCAGATAAACATCTTTGGCGGTGTAGCGATCGGTATGCGCACCGTAACGAATATCGGCCGCGGACAGCTTCACCTTTGCCGTAAGCACATCGCCGCAGGAATAGCGTCCAAGCTCTTTTTCGCTGTCATAAAAGATGCACTTCAGGCGCGGCAATCCGTCTCTTTCGAGGCGGACCTCCGCGCTGGTATAGGATTCATATTCCTGCGGTGACGCAAGCAGGACAAAGCGCACGGTCTCCGTATTGCCGGAGAGCGAATGTGCTCTTTCCGTCGTCAGATCGTAATGCGCGGCAAAGCTGACAAACCCGACGGCAGCGGCAAAGAACGCGATCACGACCCCTTTTAAGCTTTTCAGTCGGATCCCCAGGACAGCCGCCCCCATAAAGGCACAGAAAACCGCAGCGTATATCACGGATAAGCGCGAGAAGATATAATTGGCAGCAAACACCGCCGCGGAGAAAGCAAAAGCCGCTATCGCAAGTTTTCGCATACAGCCGCTCCCATGATCGCGCACAGGACCCGCACGCTTTTTGAAAAAAGAATGCGGGTCCTGTGCCGTTTTCTTTTCAGATGATCGTCTCGGGGAATTTTTTCCCGCCGATAAGATGGAAATGCAGATGCATCACGCTCTGGCCTCCGTCCGCGCCGCAATTGTTCACGATGCGATAACCGTTGTCCAGTCCTTCCGCCTTTGCGATCTTTGCAATCGCCTCAAAGCATTTGGCAACATAGATCGAATTATTTTCATCGATCTCCTGCGCGCAGGAAATATGCACCTTCGGCACAACGAGAATATGAACGGGAGCCTGGGGATTGATGTCCCGGAAGGCAAAAACATATTCGTCTTCATACACCTTGTCGCTGGGGATCTCCCCCGCCGGGATGGCGCAGAAAAGGCAATCGTTCAGCATTTCATTTTCTCCTTTCAGATTTTACCGGACACGAACTGCTCGACCGCAGAGAGTGCCTCGTCCAATTTTTCGAGATCGCTGCCGCCGCCCATAGCGGAATCGGGTTTGCCGCCGCCGCGTCCGGAGATAACAGGCGCGATTGTCTTGATAATATCGCCGGCGCGAACGCCCTTGGCTACGGCGTCCTTTCCGCAGACGCACTGGAGCGTGATCTTCTCACCGCTAACAGAAGCAATGACCGCTACGACAGACGCATCCTTATCACGCAGCACATCGCCCAGCTGACGCAGCGCATTGGCGTCAAGGTCCTTCTGTTTTGCCGTCACGACATGAAGGCCGCCGATCTCCTTTGCCCCGGAGAGCATGCTGTTGGCGCCGCCGGCCGATTCCTTGGCCTTATACTGTTCGATCGTGCGCTTCGCCTCACGCAGCTCGTCCATCTGCTGGTGGGCGCGGTCGACGATCTGATCAGGCGCGGACTTATACAGGGCGGAAAGTTCATTGATTTTGTCGATGTCTCCGCGCAGAATATCAAGCGTTCTCCTGCCGGTCACAGCTTCAATCCTGCGCACGCCGGAAGCGACCGAACCCTCGGAAAGGATGTGGAAAGCACCAACCTTCGCCGTGTTGTTCAGATGCGTACCGCCGCAGAGTTCCTTGCTGTAATCGCCCATACTGACGACACGGACGGTGCTGCCGTACTTTTCGCCGAAGAGTGCGGTCGCGCCGCTCTTCTTCGCTTCATCAACAGACATTTCCTCCGTCGTGATCGGGTATCCCGCAAGGATCACCTCATTTACCGCGTCCTCGACCTTCTGCAGTTCCTCGGGCGTAATAGCGGCGTAGTGAGTAAAGTCAAAACGGAGCAGATCCTGGTCGACAAGAGAGCCCGCCTGATGCACATGGTCGCCAAGCACTTCTCTCAGCGCGCTGTGGAGAAGATGCGTCGCGCTGTGAGCGCGGCTGATCGCGCCGCGGCGCTTCATACAAACAGAAGCCTTGACGCTGTCACCTACCTTGAGCGATCCGCTCTCCAACACGCCGTAATGCATGTATTTGCCGCCCTTGTTCTTCTGGACGTCATTGACCTTGAATGTTCCATCGCCCTTGATTTCGCCATGGTCGCCCAGCTGGCCACCCATCTCGGCATAGAGGCAGGTACGGTCAAGCACGACGATCGCCTCGCCGCCTTCGCTGATCTCATCGCAAAGCCCGCCTTCGGAAACGATGGCCAACACCTTTGCCTCGCATTCTGTGCTGTCATATCCGACAAACACCGTGTCAGGCACGGATTTGCCGAATTCAACGCCGGCCCAGCCGAGGTCGCCCAGCGCCTTGCGCGCTTCGCGTGCGCGTACGCGCTGCTGCTGCATCAGATCCTTGAATTCATCGGTATTGACGCTCATTCCCTCGTCGGCGCACATCTCGATCGTCAGATCGATCGGGAAACCGTAGGTGTCATAAAGCTTGAACGCGTCGGCACCGGAGAAGGTGGTCTCCCCTTTTGCCTTGTGCTCGGCAAGCAGATCGGAGAAGATCTTCATGCCGGCGTCGATCGTCTTGTCAAAGCTCTCTTCCTCGGTGCGGATCACCTTGGTGATATAATCCTGCTTTTCGCGAAGCTCGGGATACTGGCACTCGTTTTCATGGATGACGGTATCGACGATCTTGTAAAGGAAAGCGTCGTTCACGCCAAGCAGCTTGCCGTGACGCGCAGCCCGGCGCAGCAGACGGCGCAGAACATAGCCGCGTCCCTCGTTCGAGGGCAGAACGCCGTCGCTGATCAGGAACGTGGCTGACCGGATATGGTCAGTGATCACGCGAAGCGACACGTCCATCTTCTCGCTCTTGCCATAGTAGGCGCCCGTCAGCTCGCTGACCTTGTTGGTGATGTTCATGACCGTGTCTACTTCAAAGAGCGAATTCACGCCCTGGCAGACGACGGCCAAACGCTCAAGGCCCATGCCGGTGTCGATATTCTTCTGCTTGAGCTCGGTATAGTTGTTGTGTCCGTCGTTGTCAAACTGGGAGAATACGTTGTTCCAGACTTCCATATACCGGTCGCAGTCGCATCCGACCGTGCAGCCCGGCTTGCCGCAGCCGTATTCCTCGCCGCGGTCATAGTAGATCTCCGAGCAGGGACCGCACGGACCCGAGCCGTGCTCCCAGAAGTTATCCTCCTTGCCAAAGCGGAAAATGCGTTCGGCAGGGATGCCGATCTCATCATGCCAGATGTTCCAGGCCTCGTCGTCGTCCACATAAACAGACGGATACAGTCTGTCCGGATCAAGGCCGACCCATTTCGGAGAGGTCAGGAATTCCCAGCTCCAGGCAATCGCTTCGTGCTTGAAATAATCGCCGAACGAGAAGTTGCCCAGCATTTCAAAATAGGTGCCGTGGCGCGCGGTATGGCCCACGTTGTCGATGTCGCCCGTGCGGATGCACTTCTGGCAGGTGCAGACACGCCGGCGCGGCGGCTCCTCCTCCCCCTTGAACCAGGGCTTCATCGGCGTCATGCCGGCGTTGATCAGCAGAACGGATTTGTCGTTCTGCGGAATCAGCGAGAAACTCGGCAGACGAAGATGATCCTTTGTCTCAAAGAAGCTCAAAAACATTTCTCTCAGTTGATTCAGTCCGTACTTTTCCATTTTGTCCTCCTCAAATGTGGCAGAAAAAAAGATACCTCCGCCCCTGTTGCAGGGGCGAAGGTCATTTCGCTGTACCACCCTGATTTGCCGCATTGCGGCCTCATCGGCGCCCGTAACGCAGGCATGCGGCTTCGTTTTCCGAAGCAGGCTCGGAAGTGGCTGTCGACTGCAGTCGCGGGATCTCGCACCAAACCGGTCCCTCTCTGAAGCGCTGTTGCTGTCGGCTCGTTTCGTCATAGCCGTTTTTCGTTATGATTCTATCACAAACGCTTGATTTGTCAAGAAAAATGCTCTTCTTTCGCCTTCCTGACGATTGCAAAGCGTTCGGCCTTGCACGGAAGACGCATCCGCACCGTCATCATCGGATGTCGCGCGTCCTCGATCAAGACCCCCTCTTCATCTCTGAGCTCACCCGCCGTGAAAGAAACGGGCTTTGCATCCCGGCGCAGGAGCTCCAGCTTGTCCCCCGCCGCAAACTTGTTGCGCTGGGTCACTACGGCGCTTCCTTCCTCGTCGCATGTCTCCACGACGGCGGCAACGTCATATGTTGAAGTGTAGTTCGTATGTTCATAGCTCTGCCCCGGCATCCCGAAGTAGAAGCCGGTCGAATACGGACGGTGCCTTATTTTCCGCGTTTCCTCGACCCAGATGGGATCGAGCTTTTCACCGCGCAGCGCCGAGTCGATCGCATTGCGATAGGCATTCGTGGCCACCGCGGTATAATAGGCGGACTTCATCCGGCCTTCGATCTTCATACTTGTGATTCCGGCGTCGATCAGTTCGGGAATGTGCTCGATCATGCACATGTCGCGGGAATTGAGAATATAGGTGCCGCCATCCTCGGTGATCTCGAAATACTCTCCGGGGCGCGTTTCTTCTACAAGGTGATATTTCCAGCGGCACGGCTGGGCACACTGGCCTCGATTAGCGTCGCGCCCGGTCATGTAATTGGAAAGAAGGCAACGGCCGGAGAAGGAAACGCACATCGCGCCGTGGACAAACGCTTCGATCTTCAGATCCTTCGGCGTTTCGGCACGGATTTTCCGAATATCCTCAAGCGGTGTCTCCCGCGCCAGCACGACAGTATCGGCACCGAGATCATATAGAACATTCGCCGTCTCGCTATTGATGACGCCAAGCTGGGTGCTGACATGCAGTCCCAGCTTCGGCGCATATTTTTTAGCAAGGCGCATCACGCCGAGATCCGCGATGATCAGCGCATCCACGCCGATCTCCTGGAGAAACGCAAGATAGTCCGGCAGTCTCTTCAGCTCATCCTCGCGCGGGAGAGTGTTGCATGTCACATACAGTTTTGCTCCGACAGAATGTGCTTCCTGAACAGCCCGGCGGAGTGTTTCGTCGTTAAAGCTGACCACGGTAGAACGCATGCCGAATTCCCGTCCGGCAAGATAAACCGCATCGGCGCCGTAGTGAAGCGCCATTCTCAGTCTTTCCATATCGCCCGCGGGCGACAACAGTTCAACCCTCTCCGCCATAGTCTTGCGTAGCTACAAAAGCGTTGAACTGATCCATCGTTTCAAAGAAGCGATGCGTTCCGGTAGCGGTATCGAGCGTAAAGAAGAAATCGTTTGTGATGGCTGGGACCAGCGCGGCGTTGATCGAGCTCATGCCCGGATTGCAGATCGGCGTGGGCGGCAGGCCGATATTGATCATCAGGTTATACGGCGACTCCTCGGCAAGCATTTCTGCCGTCGGCGCTCCTTCGTGATCCTGGTGGATATACAGGATCGATGATTCAAGACCCAGCGTCCAGCCGTAACGGATTCGATTGTAGATTACAGAGGCGATCAGGGGCCGTTCCTCGTCGTTTGCCGCTTCACGCTCGATGAGCGAGGCGATCTCCAAAACCTGTCGGAGCGTCAATCCTCTGTCGCTGATCTGCTTTTCCACATCTGCGTTCAGCTTTCCATAGAAATTCTGCAGGAATTTGTTGATGGCGCTGGGGGCGCTCATGCTCTTATAAAACTCGTAGGTATCCGGGAAGAGGAATCCCTCAAGCCTGGAGGGATCGCCCGGCTCAAGTCCATTGAGGAAGGAATACTCAAAGTTCTCGTTGGCAGCAGCCTCCATCAGGTCGTCATAACTGCAAACACCGTTCTCTTCCAGACGATAAAAGATCTGGCTCATGGTATAGCCTTCCGGGATCGTGACGCTGACAGTCGCGGCCGCTCCGGAATTTTTGCGCATCTTTCCGACAAGCGCACGATAGTCATAGGAGGAACGGAGCTCGTATTCGCCCGGCTCGATCTTTGTATCCGCTTTTGATACCTTGCAGAAAAGCTTGAAGAGCCATTTATACTGAATCAGTCCCGCCGATTTCAATTCATCCGCGACATAATCGATATCCGCGCTGGAAACACGCTTTGTACCGGTGACATTTCCCTCATCGTCTAAGACTTCAACGGTTTTGGATGTGAAAACATCCGTCGGGAGAGAGACCTCCGCAGTAAAAAGATCCTTGTTCAGCGCAAGCGCATCCGCCGCCGACATCCAGGCAACACAGGCCAGGATGATGCTGATGCACGTGATGAAAACAAAATACATCACGCCGCCGAGGCAGCCGGAATGGTATTCCCTGCTCCGTCGTACGGGACGAAAGTCACGTTCCGTCAGTTCTTCCTCATCGAAATCTTCCGGATCTGAGGGATCGTCGGATAAACTCTGCGCGCGGACTGATCCGGTTTTTCCGGTTGCTGAAGCCGCGGCATGCAGATCGCTGTCTTCAATTTTCTTTTGAGATGCGGTCTTTTCCTTCTCCTCGTGGAGACGGAAGATCTCATTGATTTTTTCCATTTCTTCTGCCATGGTTTACCTCCTGTCGCTGAGGGGCTCGTGTGTCAAGTCGCCGTAAGCCGGCATAGGATAGCGCGAGCGGTGGAGAAAACCGCTCTTGCGTGCCGACGCCTGCCGTACAAGGAACGGCACAAACAGAAAATCTTCAAGTGCGGAGAAAGGGTACAACATGTTCTGCAACGGGTGCAACAACAGTTATCTTTGGCTGATCATCATCCTGATCATCCTCTTCGGTTGGAACGGCAACGGCTGCGGCTGCAATTGCGGCTGCGACAACAACAACGGCTGCGGCTGCGGCTGCTGAGCTATGCCGGGGGTCTCCGTAACGGAGGCCCTTTTATTTTTTCAGTTCGGAGAGGATCAGCTGATAGATTTCCTCGTTCTTTTCATCGATATCTCGTTCCACGCCGTTTTTCAAATAAGGCACCCTGTGCCAGCCATAAAACGCCGCCGCCTTGTCCGCTGTATTCAGGCAGCGCGTTAAGTAAGCGATGTCTTTTTCATGTATGTCGGCCGATGTGTTTGTCTTTTGCTGTCTGCGTCTCATACGCGCGAGCGACAGCTCAATGTCAACGTCAAGATAGATCACAAGATCGGGCTTCGGAAGCCCCATCTTCGTATATTCCAGGTCGGAAAGCCAGGCAAAAAAGTCGTTCAGTTCGCTCTCCGGCAGCTTGCTTCCCTGGTGGACGGCATTGGACGTCGTATAGCGGTCAGAGAGAATAAAGGCGCCGTCAAGATACTTTTTTCCCCAATCCTGCTTGAAGGATGCAAAGCGGTCCACGGCATAAAATGTCGATGCGGTATAGGCGTTCACATCGCTTGGATGCTCTCCGAATTCGCCGGAGAGATACATCCGGATCAAGACGCTGCTTTCTTTGTCGTAGCGCGGGAACACGATATGGTCGTATGAGATGCCGTCGCGCTGCAGTTTTTCACAGATCCTGCGATATTGCGCGGATTTTCCGCTGCCGTCGATCCCTTCGAGAACAATCAGCTTTCCTTTACTCATTCGTATATCTTTCCTCCGATCCTGTACCATAGCGATACAAGAATTACAAGCGGGATCCTCAGGACCCGTAAAATGCGTTTTGGTTCTCTATAAACGCGATAGAGCCATTCAAAGCCGGCCTCGCGCCATTTCAGCGGCGCCCGATCTACCGCGCCGGCAAGAACGTCAATCGTGCCGCCGAGACCCGCCATCAGGCCGATATGAAGACGAGCCGCGTTTTTGTGCATCCACAATTCCTGTTTCGGACTGCCGAGGCAGACGATCAAGAGATCGGGAGATGCGGCATTAATTCTCTCAATCAATTTATCTTCATCGTGCGGCGGGTAATACCCACTGCTCGTTCCGGCAATCACTAGGCCGGGATATTTTATGCTGACTTTATCGGCCGCCTTTTCGGCGATCCCCTTTTTTGCGCCGAGGAGAAAAACGCTTTTCCCCCGCTGCCCCATCTTTTCAAGAAGCGCTTCGGCGAAGTCGACGCCGGGAATCTTCTCGTTAAGAGGCAAACCAAGTATGCTGGCTACAAGAAGAACACCAACGCTGTCCGGCAGCGAAAGGAAGGCGCTGTCAGCAGCGCTGCACAGCCCGGGGCTTTTCAAGGCGCAAAGTAAAAACTCGGAATTGGGGGTGATCACATATCTGCTTTCGCGTTTATTCATCACGTCCAAGGAGCGCTCGACCGCTTCATCAAGGCTTATCCGATCGATCCCGATCCCCAGGACGTGCAGACGCTTCATATCTGATCAAAAACCTCCCCGATCTTTTCGTGGATCACGAGATCGGCATAACTGTCATAGGGAGTTTCGCTCAGATTCACAAGGACAAGTTTATTTCCCCGGTAATAATTGATCAGTCCGGCCGCCGGATACACGTTCAGCGATGTACCGCCGACGATCAGCACATCCGCATTGCGGATGTACGAGATCGACTGAGAAAGTATATCCTCATCGAGCCCTTCTTCATACAGGACGATGTCCGGGCGGATCACACCGCCGCAGCTGCAGCGCGGGACACCGGTGCCGTAGTTGATGACATCGGCCGGATACGGTCTGCGGCATTTGGAACAATAGGCGCGCAGGATACTTCCGTGCAGCTCCAGCACTTTTTTGCTGCCGGCAGCCTGATGCAGTCCGTCGATATTCTGTGTGATGACTGCGCGCAGCTTTCCCTCGCGTTCAAGCGAGGCCAGACGCAAATGAGCCCGATTCGGCTTTACGCCCTCGACAACAAGCTTGGCGCGGTGGAACCGATAATACTCCTCGGGGTCGCGCGTAAAAAAGCTGTGGCTCAGGATGGTTTCGGGCGGATAGCTCCACTGCTGATTGTACAGGCCGTCAACGCTTCTGAAATCTGGGATCCCGCTTTCCGTGCTGACGCCGGCTCCGCCGAAAAAGACGATGTTGTTGCTTTCGCGGACGATCTCTCTCAGCTTTTCGATCTTTTCGTTCACCATACTCGTCCTCCTGTCTGACAGATAAAGTATACACACGGTCGACCGGCCTTACAAGATTTTGCGCCCACATCTGGCGCCGGTTTAAGAAATCTTATTTACTTGAGTTTTGACGAGATGCTTGCATAAAGCTCCTCACGCTCGGCCATGAAGATCTCATTTTCCCGTCTGGTGACATACCGATAGGTGTCATCGGTGCTCAGCGCTGCATAGGAAAGAATCACGCTTCTGGAGACGCGGCAGGACGTCATAATGAGTTCCGCCGCCTCGAGCAGTGTGTTTTTATCCTCTGCTGCGCAAATCGCGGAAAGCTCCTCGATAAACTCCAGCGCGGGCTTGCCCATGTTGACGATCTCTGCCTCGATGCAGCTCGCGGTCTGGATCGAAGCCTCGATCTCCCGTGCGCCGCCTTCCTTTCTGGCACGGCTGATCGGCCTTTTTGCCTTAATGTTCTCGTCGATCAGATTGACCATATAGCTGCGCAGGATCTCCGCGTTCCGGACAATATAATCGAGTCGTTCGTTTTCCTTATCATTTTCAAGGCAGGACTTGGCGACGCGCTCGATGAGCGCGTTTCCCATCGCGGCCGTATAGGCAGCCGCGCTGCCCGAACCGGCTTTGCTATCAGGAGAAGCAAGGGCGGCGGTAAATTCCTCCGCCTTCTTTTCTTTGAAAACATCAATAATGATCTTGTTCGCCATTTCAGCACGCTCCCGTTTTATTCTCTGTTAAATTCGCGAAGGGACAGCCCTTCGTTTTTCTGAAGCGCCCAGTTCACACACCATTCCGACGTGAACAAAAGCAGATTGTTGCCCCGGAAGTCCTGCACCCACTTAGTATCGCTTGTGAGATTCAGCGAGTTGATGTCGATGTTCTCATTCTCGACCCAGCGTACGACCTCATAAGGCATGGATCTGCGGCGGATATCGACGCCGTATTCCGTTTTCAGGCGATATTCCAGTACTTCAAACTGCAGAACACCGACGACGCCGACGATGACCTCCTCTACGCCGGTATAAGGCTCATGGAAGATCTGGATCGCGCCCTCCTGGGCAATCTGCATGATACCCTTTTCAAACTGCTTGCGCTTCATGGTATCGACGCGCTCGACGCCTGCGAAATGCTCCGGCGCAAAGGTCGGGATCCCTTCAAAGCGGACGTTCATTCCCTTTTCGCAGATCGTGTCGCCGATCGAAAAGATGCCGGGATCGAATACGCCGATGATGTCGCCGGCAAAAGCCTCGTCGATCACGGCGCGCTCCTGTGCCATGAGCTGCTGCGGTTGGGCCAGGCGAAGGGCTTTTCCGCCCTGGACATGGAAGTATTCCTTGTCCCGTTCGAATCGGCCGGAGCAGATGCGCATAAAGGCGATCCTGTCACGGTGCGCCTTATTCATATTTGCCTGGATCTTGAAGACGAATGCGGAAAAGCGGTCGTCGAACGGATCAATGACGTCATCCTCCGACACACGCGGAAGCGGCGGCATCGTCATGTGCAGAAAGCTCTCCAAAAAAGGCTCAACGCCGAAGTTGTTGAGTGCGGAGCCGAAAAATACTGGGCTGAGTCTTCCCGCGCGGACTTCCTCGATATCAAAATCGTATCCCGCGCCGTCAAGAAGCTCGATATCGTCGGAGAGGATGCGTCTCAGCTTTTCGCCGATCAGCTCATCAAGCTTTTCCGTCTCATCGAGCGTGCATTCGATCGCTTTGATCTTGTTCTGCCCGCGGTGAAAATCCGTGAAAGCCAGGATCTCCCGCTTTTCCCGATCGTAGACACCCTTGAATTCCTGGCCGCAGCCGATCGGCCAGTTCATCGGATAGGTGCCGATGCCGAACTCGTTTTCCAGCTCCTCCATCAGCTCATAGGGACTGCGCGCCTCGCGGTCGAGCTTGTTGATAAAGGTGAAGATCGGAATATGGCGCATCGCGCAGATCTTGAAGAGCTTTCGAGTCTGCGGTTCGATACCCTTGGCCGCGTCGATCACCATAACGGCGGAATCCGCCGCCATCAAGGTTCGGTAGGTGTCCTCCGAAAAGTCCTGGTGACCGGGGGTGTCCAGAATGTTGATGCAATAGCCTTCATATTCAAACTGCATAACAGACGAGGTGATGGAAATTCCTCTCTGCTTTTCAAGCTCCATCCAGTCGGAAACAGCATGGCGCGCCGTCGCTTTCCCTTTGACAGAACCGGCAAGTTGGATCGCTCCGCCGTAGAGCAGCAGTTTTTCCGTCAGTGTGGTTTTACCGGCGTCCGGGTGGGAGATGATCGCAAAGGTCCGTCTCCGGTTGATTTGTTCCTGATTCAGTGACATGGGCTTCTTCCTTTAAGCAAAAATTCTCTAATAATTTATAATATCATAGGATGCTTTCAAAAGCAAATCGTTCTCGCAGCTTCGCGCAGATTCTTTCCAAATTTTCGTCGGAATACTCGATTTCCGCGCTGTACAGGCGGACGTGTTCGTCTGACTGCAACGGATCTGCCCTGTCGAGCGCCGCAATCAGGCAGGTGCCAAGCGCGCAAAAGGCAAAAATAGACCTCGCCTGCGAACTGTCTTTTGCGGTCAGAAAATGGCGGAAAAGAAAATAGGAGAGGATTCTTCCGTACCGGGAATCATGGATTGTCTCTTCCCAATGAGCGGGAAAGGCGGCAGATCCCAGCTTTTCAAGCGCGAGATCCCAGGCTGGATCCATTCTCTCAAGTGAGCGGAAAAACGGGATCCACTCGTTTAAATCGAATGTAAGCACAGGGATGTCCATTTGTTTGCAGCAATCGGAAAGGCGCTTCGAAAACGGCTTTTCCTCGACTGCGAGTTTGGCAAACAAATCGGAACGGATTTCAGCCAGATGCTCTACCCATGGGTCAGTATCCTCATCCTCACCTTCGCGCTCTTCCATCGGGAGAAAACCGTCCGGAGACATTAAGAGAAGCCGTACAGTCTCTTCGCAGCATAAGCCGAGCCCGGCCTCTTCTCGTCCCGGGAAGCTGTTGAAAAAGCGCGGGTGAAGCGCACAGATATCGCAGAGCGCATCCTCCCCCAGTGTCAAAATGATCCGGCAGAGATTGTGTTCGTTTAAAAACGGACAACGCCCGTCCGGCTGCAGGCAAAAATGACGCTCGCCCTCGTTCGTGATTTTTTCAGAAAGCTCTTTTCCGAATTCGCCGCCGACAGAAGCATATAGCTCCGCGGTCTCGTCGTCGACGTCGATCTCCCAACCGATGCAGCAATTGTGTTTGCACGCCTCTCCAATGCAGGAAAAGCTGTCATAAAAGGAAGGTCTCGTATAGCGCATACGTCGCACCTCGCTCTCAATGAATATGCCCTGCACACGGCAGGGCATATTATAAAGACTTTAATCCGCTGTTTTTTCCATATGCTGTGCCGCAGCGCGCAGCATCAGCTTTTTTGTTACCGCGCCGTCAAAGGTGACCTCTATGAGATAATCGCCGCCCATCGGCGTCATCTTCACGATCTCGCCGGCGCCGAATGCCTTGTGTTTGACGCGATCGCCGACCTTAAAGTCAGGGGCTGCTTTTTCCGCCGCTTTCTGCGGAGCGGGACGGAAAGCATAAGGATTCGTTTTGCGGGTGGGCGCCGTATATCGCGGCGCTTCAAAGCCGAGCGTCTCGCGGCGTTCGTGGTAATCAAAGCCTTTGGGGATGTTTTTATTTGCAATCAGCTCAGGCGGGATCTCGTCAACAAAACGCGAGACCTTGTTTGTGTTGGTACGGCCGAAAATCATGCGCTGTCTGGCACAGACAAGATGCAGCTTTTCCTTGGCGCGTGTGATCGCGACATAGCACAGCCGCCGTTCCTCTTCCATCTCGGCTTCTTCGCCGATGGCGCGTAGGCCTGGGAAGATCGTTTCCTCGAGTCCCACCAGGAAGACTGTTTTGAACTCAAGGCCCTTTGCGCTGTGAATCGTCATCATCACAACGCTGTCGGCGTCCTTGTCATAGTTGTCGAGATCGGTATAGAGCGCAACATCCGCAAGAAAGCCGGCAAGCGTTTGGTCGCCGGACTCTTTCATGTAAGTAAGGATGCTTGTTTTCAGTTCGCGCACGTTTTCGGCGCGCGCCGTGTCCTCGACCGTGTTTTTCTCCTCAAGCATACGAAGATAGCCGCTCTTTTCAAAGAGCTCGTCAAGCAGCAGATCAGGCGTATTGTTTTCGGAATAAGAGCGCAGCGCCTTGATCATGTTGGTAAACTCGCGCATTTTCAGCGCGCTGCGGCTCAGTTCCGGAAAGCTGTCGGCCCGATCGAGGATATCAAAGAGCGTCGTGTTGTTTTCGTGGGCAAGATCAAGCGCCGTTTCCACGCTCTTGGCGCCGATGCCGCGCGGCGGATTGTTGACGATGCGCGTCAAACGCAGATCGTCCCCCGGAACAACGATCACGCTTAAATAAGCGAGCATGTCCTTGATCTCGGCTCTGTCGAAGAATCGGGTGCCGCCGATGATGCGATATGGAATACCGTTTCGCTTGAATGCATATTCAAGCTGGTTCGACTGGGCGTTCATGCGGTATAGCACCGCGTGGTCGCGCCAGTTTGCTCCGTGGCCGTAATCCGCCATGATCTTGGACGCGACATACTGGGCCTCGTCATTTTCATTGTCCGCGACGTAAAGCTCGATCGGCTCGCCTCTGTCGCTGTTGGTCCAAAGCTCCTTGCCTTTCCGCCCCTTGTTGTTGCGGATAACGGCGTTGGCCGCATCGAGGATCTGACCGGTGCTGCGGTAATTCTGCTCAAGGCGGATCACGCGGCAGTTTTTATACTCATCCTCAAAGGAGAGGATATTCTCGATCGTAGCGCCGCGGAATTTGTATATGCTCTGGTCGTCGTCACCGACGACGCAGATGTTCCCCCATCCGCCTGAAACAAGCGCGGCAAACTGATACTGAAGGTGGTTTGTATCCTGGTATTCGTCGATCAGAACGTACCGGAAGCGGCGCTGCCAATAGCTGCGCACTTCCTCATCCTCACGCAGGAGCTTGACCGTAAAGAACAGCAGATCGTCAAAATCCATCGCGCCGGCGGCAAACATCCGGCGCATGTATTCCGTGTAGATCTGACCGATCTTGATGCGGCGGATGTCGCCGATCGCCTGCGCCTGCTTGAGATACTCCCCTGCCGAGACGCCGCCGTCCTTCGCGCGGCTGATCTCGCCCAAAACAGATTTGTAAGAAAAGGATTTTTCATCAAGATCCATATCCTTGATGATCTTTTTAGCAAGGCTCTGACTGTCGGCTGTGTCATAGATCGTGAAATTGCTCGGGAAGCCCAGCTTTTCCGCATCTCTGCGCAGCATTCGAACGCAGGCCGAGTGGAACGTGCAGGCCCAGATATCGCCTGCCTCTTCGCCGAGCATACGCTCCAGCCTGTCCTTTAACTCTCCTGCAGCCTTGTTCGTAAAGGTGATCGCCAGGATTCGCCAGGGGGCGACGGGATCGAGTGCGGCCAGTTCTTTTGCCTCATCGCCGCCCTGCAGGAGCTTCTGCAGCATCTCCTCGTCCGCACCTTCCGGCAGACGGTCGCTGTCTGAGGCGCAGCCGTATTTCAGCAGGTTGGCGATACGGTTGATCAAAACCGTCGTCTTCCCGCTGCCGGCTCCGGCAAGAATCAGCAGCGGTCCCTCGGTTGCCAGGACAGCTTCTCTCTGTTTGTTATTCAGTTTTTCAAAGTCAGAGCGCACGATGTTTTTGCGTGCCTCGACAAATCTCTTTGTAAAATCGTCCATGTCAGCGATTTTAACACAAAGCCCTGTCTTTCACAAGCATAAAAAGAACGCCGGGATCAAGTCACCGACGTTCCCTCTATTGTTCTTCCAGCAGCTGACGCAGCGCGTCAATCGCACGTCGCTCCAGCCGGGAAATCTGCACCTGAGATACATGGAGCACACGGGCGCAGTTCTGCTGGGTCATGCCATGATAAAAGCGCAGGGCGATCACCTGCCGTTCGCGATCTGGTAAGCGGTCGATCGCGCTTTTGAGCGCGACGCGCTCGAGCATCTTTTCCTCCGCGCCGTAATCTCCCAGAACAAGCTCCAACGAAAAGCCGTCTTCACCGCTCTCGCGCTGCAAGCTTTCGGCAGGACCGGTCGCTGTTTCGGCATAAACGATATCTTCAGCGCTGATCCCGGTCTCCCATTCCAGCTCTGATAGCGTGGGCTCTCTTCCGATACGCTGCTCAAGAAGGCTTCTCGCCGCACGGATCTGGGACGCCTGCTCCTTGACACCACGGCTGACCTTGATGGCGCCGTCATCTCGCAGAAAGCGTCTGATCTCTCCGGAGATCTTGGGCACGGCATAGGTGGAGAATCGCGTTCCGAAGCTCTCGTCAAAGCCGTCAATGGCCTTCAGCAGCCCCATGCAGCCGAGCTGATAAAGATCGTCCGCATCAACGCCGCGCCCCAGAAACCGTCTGACCACGCTCCAGATCAGTCCTGCGTTTTCCTCGACGATTTTTTCCGCACGTTTCTTGTCTCCGCTCTGAGCCTGCTTGATATCGGAATAGATTTCGTCGCTCATCGCTTTCCGACGCGCAGCCGGATCGCGCGCTGCATCACGACCGTCGTTCCTTTCCCCGGTGCAGATCGTACGCGGAGCTTGTCCATAAAGCTTTCCATGATCGTAAAGCCCATGCCGCTTCGTTCGCTTCCGCCCGTTGTAAAGAGCGGCTTTCGTGCCTCTTCGATGTTCTCGATCCCCTTGCCGAAATCCTTGATCATGATCTCAAGCGTATTTCCGCCCAGAATACGCAGCCGCATCACGATCCGGCCGATCTCCTCCGGATAAGCATGGACGATCGCGTTCGTTACGGCCTCGGACACGGCCGTTTTGACGTCTCCGAGTTCTTCCAGTGTCGGGTCAAGCTGGGCGGCAAAGGCCGCTGCCGCGCTTCGTGCAAAGAATTCATTGCTGCTTCTGCTCGGAAATTCCAGTTTTATGTAGTTCAGTTCTTTCATATTCTCTTCCTCTCAAATGTGAGATCCCACGGCGATGAGCCGTTCGATCCCTGACGTTTCCAACACTTTTCTTGCCTGATCCTGCGGGTTTTCTACGATCACCCTTCCGCCGAGCGTTCGCATTTTTCTTCCCGCGCTGATGATGACAGCGATACCGGACGAGTCCATAAATCGGAGGTCTGAAAGGTCGATCGCGCATTCCCGGGGCATGTTGTCCTCGATCAGCTCGTCGATCGTTCGGATCACCCCTCCTGCTTCATGGTGATCGAGTTCCCCGGAAAGATAGACGGTAAGACGCCCGGCAGAAAAAGACGCTGCATATTTCATATAACTCCACTCCAAAACAATAATGGCACCGCACTTTCGTGCGATGCCATTATATGTGTTTGTTGCGGCGGCTTTTGTCAAATACCGTCGGCTGAAATATTTATTTAGAGTCCCAGTCCTGCGATCGACGCCTTGAGGTTTTCGATCAACGCCTCAAGCTTGGCTTTTTTCTCGCGTTCGGCATTGACCACGTTTTCCGGCGCTCTCGTGACAAAATTCTCGTTGGAGAGCTTTGCGATCTGGCCGGCCAGCTGCTTTTCGGCGTTGGCAAGTTCTTTCTCCATTCTCGCTTTTTCCTTTTCCATGTCGACGAGCTCGGACATCGGCATGAACATACGCGCGTTGTCCGTTACAACGGAAACCATGCCGTCAGTCTTTTCGGGCGGAGCCGTCAGAACGGAGACCTCGCTTGCGTAGGCGAGCTTGCAGATATAACTGACGCCAGCTTCGAAAGCCGCGGTGCGCTCGGTCGCAATGATCAGATGGGCTTTTCTGGACGGCGGGACGTTCATCTCGCTGCGTCTTGCGCGGACGGCCTTGATCGCTGTCATGACCATCTCAAAGTTCTGCTCATCTTCCGGAAAGTCTAGCTCAGCCTTGAACTCAGGATACCGCTCGATCATCAGCGCCTCACCCTCATGCGGCAGCGCCTGCCAGATTTCCTCGGTAATAAAGGGCATGAAGGGATGGAGGAGTTTCAAGATCTCGGTCAGCACATAGAGCAGGACCTTCTGTGCCGCAAGCTTGCTCTCCTCGTCGTCGCCGTTGAGGCGCGGCTTTGTCAGCTCGATATACCAGTCGCAGTAGCTGTCCCAGATGAAATCGTAGATTTTACCGGCGGCAACGCCGAGCTCATAGCTGTCCATGTTGTCGCAGACCTCGCGGACAACATCGTTGAGCTTGGAGAGGATCCATTTATCCTCGATCTCCAGCTTTTCGGGCAGCTCATTTTTGTCGATCGTGAGATTCATCATCACGAAGCGGGAGGCGTTCCAGATCTTGTTGCAGAAGTTGCGCATTGCCTCGCACTTTTCAACATAGAAACGCATGTCGTTTCCGGGCGAGTTGCCGGTGATCAGGTTATAGCGCAGCGCGTCCGCGCCGTACTGGTCGACCATGTCGAGCGGGTCGATGCCGTTGCCGAGCGACTTGGACATCTTCCGTCCCTGGCTGTCACGCACCAGGCCGTGGATGAAAACCGTGTGGAACGGGATCTCGTCCATCTGCTCCATCGCGGAGAAGATCATACGCGCGACCCAGAAGAAGATGATGTCATAGCCCGTGACCATAACGGAGGTAGGATACCAGTAGCCGAGCTCAGCCGTCTTTTCCGGCCAGCCCATCGTGGAGAAGGGCCAGAGCGCCGAGGAGAACCAGGTATCCAGAACGTCCTCGTCGCGGCGGATATGCTTGCTGTGGCAGTGGGCGCACTCGGTCGGATCCTCGCGGGAAACGGTGATCTCGCCGCAGTCGTCACAGTACCAGGCCGGGATCTGATGGCCCCACCAAAGCTGGCGGGAGATGCACCAGTCGTGCACGTTTTCCATCCAGTTGAGATAGGTCTTGGAGAAGCGGTCCGGCACGAACTTGATCCGGCCGTCCTTCACGACCTCGATCGCCTTCTTAGCCAGCGGTTCCATCTTGACGAACCACTGCGGGCTCGTCAGCGGCTCAACCACCGTGCCGCAGCGATAGCAGCAGCCGACGTTGTGGCTGTAAGGCTCTACCTTGACGAGATAGCCCTGCTCCTCGAGATCGGCGACGATCGCCTTGCGGCATTCATAGCGATCCATCCCGTTGTATTTGCCGCCGTTAATGATCTTCGCATCTTCGTCGATACACTGGATCTGCTCGAGGTTATGGCGCAGACCGACTTCATAGTCGTTCGGGTCGTGGCAGGGCGTCATCTTGACAGCGCCGGTGCCAAAGCCAAGCTCGACATAATCATCCGCCACGATCGGCAGCTTTCTCCCGACCAGCGGGAGAATGGCGTTCTTGCCGACAAGATGCGTATAGCGCTCGTCCGCGGGGTTGACCGCAACGCCGCTGTCACCCAGCATCGTCTCGGGACGCGTAGTCGCGATGATGAATTCTTCGTCGGAATCCTCGATCGGATAGCGGATGTGCCAGAAGCTGCCGGGGATGTCCTTATATTCCACCTCGGCGTCCGAAAGCGCCGTGCGGCAGTGCGGGCACCAGTTGATGATGCGGCTTCCCTTGTAGATCAGGCCCTTGTCATACAGTTCGCAGAAGGTCTCACGCACAGCCTTGGCGCAGGTCTCGTCCATCGTGAAGCGGCTGCGGTCCCAGTCGCAGGAGACGCCCATGCTTTTCTGCTGCTCGACGATGCGGTCGCCGTACTGGCGCTTCCAATCCCAGACACGCTCAAGGAACTTGTCTCGTCCGAGATCATAGCGGGTCTTTCCCTCTTCCTTGCGCAGCACTTCCTCGACCTTGATCTGCGTGGCGATACCCGCGTGATCGACGCCGGGGAGCCACAGAGCGGAATAGCCCTGCATGCGCTTATAGCGCGTCAGGATGTCCTGCAGCGTTGCGTCAAGAGCATGACCCATATGGAGCTGCCCCGTGACATTGGGAGGCGGCATGACGATGGAGAACGGCTTTTTATCGGGGTCGATCTTGCCCTTGAAATAGCCGCCTTTCATCCAAAGATCATATATTTTTTTCTCGACCGCTTTCGGGTCATAGGTTTTCGGCAATTCTTTCATTTTTTATTCTCCAATCCTTTTTATTTGATGCAAGTTTCCTCTTTTGCAACGGATCGGAGGATATTGCCGTTATCCCGGGCAGTATGCTCCACACTATCGCCTCCGTTTCAAATAAAAACGCCCTGAGGAAAACCCTCAGGGCGATAAAATACCGCGGTACCACCTGAATTCCGCTTTTCAAGAAAAAGCGGCGCTCTTGCTCCGGTAACGGGGAGATCCGTCCGCCGCTGACATAACTTCACGGCAGATGCTCCGGGCCGACCTTCCGCATCTCTTTCCGGAAACTTTCACCAAACGTTTCCTCTCTGAAGAAAAGAAAATGCGTACTCCTGCCCTTCCTCGCAGATATTGGGAATTATAGAATAACTCTACTCTTTTGTCAAGCTTGGGTCAGCTTTTTCAGGCTGTCCAGATCGGTCACGCCGACCGCGCGGGCGATCTCGGCGCCGTCCTTGAAGGCGATCAGCGTCGGGATGCTGAAAATATTGAAGCGCGCGGCGATATCGGGCTGCTCGTCCACGTCTACCTTGCCGACCTTGACGACATCGCCCATCTCGGCGTCAAAAGCGTCCAGGATCGGGGCCTGCATACGGCAGGGGCCGCACCAGGTCGCCCAGAAGTCAACAAGCGTCGTGCCGGAGGCGATGGCCTCGTCAAATGATTTGCTGTCAAAATGAGTAATTGCCATGATGTTTTCTCCTTTTCTGAAAGTATCTTATTTGTTGTTATCGATATATTCACAGGCGCTGAGCGCGGCCACATTGCCCTCGCCCGCCGCCTTGGCCAGTTGATACGGCTTTCCTGTGCAGTCTCCGGCAGCAAATACGCCGGGAACGTTCGTCTGCATTTTCCGGTCTGTAACGATGCCGCCCTCGGCATATTCCAGTCCCGGTACCAGCTTCGTAACCGAAACCGTGTCTTTAATGACAAACACACCATCGACCTTGTGCTCCTCGTCTCCGACAACGACCGTATCCGCTTTCATTCCGCCGCGGATCTCATAGCGCGAAGCCTTCGTCATGCGCAGCACCGTACAACCGATGCTCTCAAGGAAATCCGCGTCATGGGCGGCTTCCTCACCGCTGCCAATCACCGCTACCGTTTTATTGCGGTAGAGCATGCCGTCGCAGGTCGCGCAGTAACTGACGCCGCGGCCGAGATATTCTCCCTCACCGGGGTAGAGCTTTTCTCTCGTAATACCTGCTGCGATGATAACGGCGGAGCAGTTGCAGAAATCGCTGCCCACAGCAACGCCGAAGCTCTTGCCGATCGGCATGACGCTGAGCGCGCGGCCACTGATCACGTCCGCCCCGCAGGCACGGAGCTGGGCGGAGAGAATCTCGCTGATCTCCTTGCCCGTCGCGGCGGGGATCCCGGGATAGTTCGTGATTCTTTCGGCCTTATACAGGCTGCTCGTCTCGGCACTGTTCGTGATCACACCTACCGTTTTCCCGCGACTTACGCAGGTCAGTGCCGCCGAGACGCCGGCGATGCTGCCGCCGATAATGACAACATCATATTTATCCTTCAAACGAATCACTTCCTTTGGCTCATTAGTCTAACATATTTTTATTGTAATTGCTACTCAAATCAGTTATAATGGCAAAGAATTTACAAATAGGAGATAAATTCGAATGGATGAGACCAGAAACTTTATCGAAGAATTCGTAAAAGAAGACCTGCAGGAAGGCAACCGCTGCTATGGCATGCAGATCCACACCCGCTTTCCGCCCGAGCCGAACGGATATCTGCACATCGGCCACTGCAAAGCGCTGACGATCGACTTTTCCACGGCCGAGCATTTCGGCGGCATCTGCAATCTGCGCATGGATGATACCAATCCCGCCAAGGAAGACACCGAGTATGTCGACGCTATTCAGGACGACATCCACTGGCTCGGCTTTGACTGGGGCGATCGCTTCTTCTACGGTTCCGATTATTTTGATAAAACCTATGAATATGCTCTCGAGCTGATTCGCAAGGGACTCGCCTATGTCTGCGAGCTGACGCCCGAGCAGTTCCGCGAATACCGCGGCGATACAACGCACCCCGCTGTCAGCCCCTGGCGCGATCGTCCGATCGAGGAAAGTCTCGATTTGTTTGAGCGCATGAAGAACGGCGAGTTTGAAGAAGGGCGCTACACGCTGCGCGCAAAGATCGATCTGGAGAGCGGCAACTTCAATATGCGCGATCCGGTCCTCTACCGTATCCGTTACATCGAGCATCACCGTCAGGGAACCAAGTGGTGCATCTTCCCGATGTATGATTTTGCCCATCCCATCCAGGACGCACTTGAGGGCATCACCCACTCGCTGTGCTCCCTTGAATATGAGGCGCACCGGCCGCTTTACGACTGGGTCGTTTCCAATGTATCGATCCCCGGCATCAAGCCCCGTCAGATCGAGTTTGCCCGTCTCGGCATCAACTATACCGTCATGTCGAAAAGAAAGCTGCGCCAGCTTGTCGAAGAAGGGCGCGTCTCCGGCTGGGATGATCCGCGTATGCCGACGCTTTGCGGTCTCCGTCGCCGCGGCTACACCTCCCGTTCGATCCGCACGTTCTGTGAAAAGATCGGCGTTTCCAAGGTCGATTCCACGGTAGACTGGGCGCTGCTTGAGAGCTGCCTGCGCGATGATCTGAACGAAAACGCCCGCCGTGTCATGGCCGTGCTCAACCCCGTCAAGCTGACGGTGACCAACTATCCCGAGGGAAAAACAGAGCTTCTCTCTGTGGAAAACAATCCGCTGCGTCCCGAGGACGGCACGCGCGAAGTCAGCTTCTCCCGCGACCTGTTCATCGAAGCGGACGACTTTATGGAAGTCCCCGCGCCGAAGTTCAAGCGTTTGTATCCCGGCTTTGAGGTTCGTCTGAAAGGGGCGTATCTCGTCACCTGCACCGGCTGCCGCAAGGATGATAACGGCAACGTTGTCGAGATCTTCTGCGAATATGATCCGGAAAGCCGCGGCGGCGACCCGGCCGACGGTCGCAAAGTAAAGGGCGCCACGATCCATTGGGTCGATGCGGGCAATTGCGCGGACGCAGAGGTAAGAGTATACGATTATCTCTTTACCGACCCCGATCCGGACGGTCCGGATAAGAATTTCCTTGATTACATCAATCCTGACAGTCTGAAAGTGCTCACCGGATGCAAGGTTGAAAAATGTCTTTCCGAGATCGCAATGCCCGAGAAAGGAAAGGACTCAATGAGCTTCCAGTTTATGCGCCAGGGTTACTTCTGTCTCGATAACAAGGACGCCCGTCCCGGACACCTTGTCTTCAACCGTGCTGTCGCACTGAAGGAGAGCTTCCGGAAATAACGCGCATTTATTCAAGCAAAAACGGAGAAACACGCCTGTGTTTCTCCGTTTTTTTATTCTGTTTTCTATCAGGTATACAGATTCTGGATCTCCTGAAGAGCTTCCATTATCTGATCCATAGAGTTCGTCGCGAATCCGATCACAACAAGCGCAATCGCGATGATAAAGGCCAGCAGCAGTGCGCACCAGTAGGATCTGGCATAGCTTCTGCGGTTCAGATTCGAATCGTTGAAAGAGAAGACGAGCAGGCAGATAAACCCAACGATCGGGATCGAGAAAAGCAGCGAATACCCGACATATCCCCAGGCACCAAGAGGCTTATACTGGCTGGGGATTCTGATGGGAGCAGGAGCTTCGGGCTGCTTCGGGGCAGCAATAGACGTATTGGTCAGCTGTGCGCCGCAGTTCTTGCAAAAGACTTCACCGGTCTCGACAGGAGCACCGCAATTGGGGCAATTCATAGAAAAAACCTCCTAAAATAATATTTTTCAAAACAGGCCGCCAAGCCACGCGGCAAGCGGGAAATACAGGATCGGCAAAAAAATGCCGGGCAGCATGTCGCCGATCTTGATGTGCTTCTGCGAGATACCAAGCAGATTGATCGCCATCCCGATAAACAGGGTTCCGCCGACCGCGGACATCTCCGTGACGACTTCCGTTGTCAAAATCGGCGCCGCCACAGAGGCAAGGAGCGCGATCCCGCCCTGGATCACAAGAACGGATACGGCCGACAGTAGAACGCCCGGGCCGAGCGCAGCGGCAAAGATCAGCGAGCTCATCAGATCCATAATGCTCTTTGCGATCAGGATGTCATAATTGTGGTTCAGCCCCGCTTCGATCGAGCCGATCACCGTCATGGTGCCGACACAAAACAGCATGGTCGTCGTCATAAACGCTTCGGCGAACGGCCCGTTTCCAAGTTTTGTTCCTTTCAGCCGTACCTTGATCCGGTCGGATGCGCCGTTCATGCGGTCGTCAAGCTTCAGCCAGATGCCGATCACCGTTCCGATAACCAGACAGACCATGACGATCAGGATATTGCTGGTCTGTATCGCACTCTGGACACCGATCACGAAGGTGCAAAGGGCGATGGCCATCATGATCCCCTGTGTATAGTTCTCTTTGATCCTGCTGCCGAAAATCAGCCCGATCGTCGAGCCGATGAGCACCGTGGCAACATTGATAAGGACTGCAAGCATTCCCGTAACCTCGCGTTTTTTCGCTATTTTATCACGCGTCTTTCATGATTGCAATACTTTGCATACCGTTGCAATCGCAGCAGAATCTGCTATAATGCTCTTATCTTTCAAAGAAAGGAAGTGGCGCGGTGCTCGGTATCCTCTGGTTTCTTATGTGGCAGATCGTCGGAGTATTTCTTGCCTTGCGTCTGTTCCCTTCCTTGGAGCATCTCGGCAAGCTGACGCTTGGCAGCGTTTGCGGAAGTGTCCTTGCGATCTGGGTGCCGATCCCCTTTTCTTTCCTGTTCGGTTTTTCGCTTCTTTCCCATCTGCTTGCCGCTTTGATCGGCGTGGTATTGCTTTATATTCTGAGGCCGGGATTTGCCGGAATCCATTGCGAAGAATGGGCTTCTGCCTGGAAAGCGCATCGCTCTTTTCTTCTTTTTTTCCTCTTTCCTTTTCTTGCTCTTTGTGTTTATCTGCTCCTGACCCATACCCTTCGCGAGATCGACGGCGCGCTCTATACCGGCCAGTGCACCTTTGGAGATATGGCAATGCACCTCGGGTTTATCACCTCGATCGCGCAGCAGGGCGTTTTCCCGCCTGATTACAGCATTCTACCGGGCGAACGGCTCTGTTATCCTTTTTTGTGTGACAGCGTTTCTTCCTCGCTTTATCTGCTCGGCACTCCCCTGCGCGCGGCCTATCTGATCCCGGCTTTCTTTGCCTTTGCGCAGGTTTTCTGCGGCTTTTATCTGCTTGCCGGATCCATTTGCAGACGTCGCGCCGGTGCGCATCTGGCGTTCATTCTGTTCTTTCTGAACGGCGGGCTCGGGCTTATATACTTTTTCAGGGACCACAGCTTTTACGAGCTGTTTACCGGCTTCTATCACACGCCGACCAATCTGACAGATAAGAACATTCGCTGGGTAAATGTAATCGTAGATATGCTGCTTCCCCAGCGCGCCACGCTGTTTGGCTGGGCTGTTTTGTTTTCCGTGCTTTTTCTGCTGTTCCACGCTGTATTCAGGGAAGAAAAAGCTTTCTTTCTCCCTGCCGGCATTCTCGGCGGCCTGCTTCCCATGATCCACACACATTCCTATTTTGCTCTTGGGCTGATCGCGTTTTGCTGGCTTGTTTTCTCTGCCGTACGCGACAGGCTGTCTTCCCGTTGGTTCAAAAAATGGCTTGTCTTTGGTCTGTCCGCTGTTCTGCTCGCGCTGCCGCAGCTTTTTCTGTGGACATTTCATTCTGTTAACGGGAATGAGCAGTTCCTCCGTTTTCATCTTGACTGGGTAAACGCAGGGGCGGATAACTGGCTGTGGTTCTGGCTGAAAAACGTCGGGCCGATACTTATTGTCATTCCCTTTTCTTTTCTTTTTGCCGACAGCGATCATCAGGCAGCTGTTTCGCCTGCTGTCCTGATTTTCATTCTATGTGAATTGATCGTTTTCCAGCCAAACGTCTATGACAACAACAAACTGCTGTACATTTCCTATGCTCTGTTTTGTATGATTGCAGCCGATTTTCTTTTTGTTGTCGGAGAAAAGATCCGATCGCGCACGCTTCGCGCTGCGCTGCTTTCCCTTTTTCTTATCGTATCCGTGAATGCGGCGGTCTTTACTCTTGGTCGTGAAATCCTCTCCGGTACGCCGACATATGCTTATCGGCTATTTTCTAAACATGATGCCGCTGCCGCTGAATATGTCCTTCGTGAAACAGAACCGGACGCCCTCTTTTTAACAGCAAACAATCACAACAATGCCATTGCCGCACTGACCGGGCGAAATGTTTTCTGCGGCTGTCCGTCCTATCTTTTTTACCATGGGCTTGATTATAGCGGACGCATGGATGAAAGCAGGAAGCTCCTGACCGATGGTGATTACTTTGCTCGTCGGCATGCTGAGCTTGGCATAGACTATGTTTATATAGGTGCTTACGAGCGAGCGCTCGGGTGCACGGAAGAATCCTTTGCGCTGAATTTCCCTGCCATTTTTTCATCCGGGGATGTCGCGATCTATAAAACAAGCTGAGGCTTTGATCAACCTCAGCTTGTTTTATTACGGTACTATATCACACAGTAAATCGTATGTTTCTCCCGCTGCGATTCCATGTTTTTCCGCAACACGTGCAATCCCGCTTTGCATATCAAAGCTTTGATTGAGGATCGCCGCTTCATAGCGGCCGTCCTCATTTTCAGCCAGAACGGAAACGACATAATTTCCGATCATTCGCTTTTTCAAGTCCGAAAGATGCTTTTCTGTCGCATGATGAATGCGCAGGCAGTAATATTTTTGTCCATCTGCCGCTTTTCCGGATACCGGCATGATTTCCCCGCACGGAGATTCGATCTCGGCTTTCAGGGTTTTTCCTTTTATGTAGGTAAAAACGGCGTTGATCAAAGGCTGCGGCAAAGGATAATCCAGCAGAGTCTTTCCTTTCTCGACCACATATGCTCCGTCGGCGCAAACGACAGCGTCTGCGGGAAAAGCCTCGGCGTACCTGTCAACAGTTAAGAACCGCTTTGAATAGATCAGCGTTTTATCTCCTGCCGAGCGTACCTCGTTCCATTTTTCCTTCAGAGCAGACTTTACATCCTCGTTGTCATTCAGTTCTGAAAAACGATCCCAGTCGAGGCAGAAGAGTTTTCTTTTGATTCCTCTCTCCGGTTCGTTAAAGTCGCACATCAGCCATCGGAAACCGTTCGCCGGAATCTCAACTTCTCTTTTGTTGATGACGCGTCCGGTAAATACGTCAAAGAGTTCTCCGTCTTCGTTCCAGAGAGTTGTCTTTTTCTCCTCATCTGAAAAATTGTATATGGCGATCAGCTTTTCGCCGTCATAATAACGGCCTATGCCGAGCAAACTCTGATCCCAGATGTTCAGCGTCCATACGTCTGCCTTCCCGTCAAAACAACGATGTGCAGCACGGAGAGTTTCCAGCTGACGAAGCGCAGTGAAGATTCTCTCTTCCGGGGTACCGCTTTCTTTTCGTTTCTCCGCAGCTTCCCAGTTCATCTTTCCGCGGTGCAGATAGCGGCTGTCCGCCAATTTGTCCGGATCGCTATGATAGCTGTAATCGTTTTCCTGTGCGATCTCGTCACCGCTGTACAGGATCGGAAGGCCGCTAAGCGTGAACATGTACGAATGAAGCATAATGTCCAGGCTCATCGCTTTCTTCAGCTTATCCTCATTCCCCTCTTTTCGTGCAGCCTCGATCCCGCAGAGAGATGCTGTCGTGCCGCACAGCCGCGCATCGCCGAGCCGCGGATCGTCGTTGTACAGTTCTCCGCGTGCCGGGCTGCCCGGCCACTTGCCTGTTAGATAGTCGTTGAGATATTTTTTGTGCGGAGTTTCCTCGGCTCCGAGCCATTTCAGAAACGCATAGTCCAGACCCCAGCCGATATCGTCGTGGCAGCGGAGATAATTCAGAAAACCGTATTCCTTCGGCAGTGCAAAGACTTTGTTCAGCTGATCTCGCAGCAGTCTTGTATCCTTTGTTGCCACCGTGTGCCAGGTGCTTGCCATCGTTGTCACATTATAGAGCATATGACATTCCGGTTTCTCGACCGTTCCGAAATACGGAACGACCTTGGACGGCTCCATAACGACCTCGCCCAGCAGCAGCGTTCCCGGGCAGACGATCTCGCAGACGATACGCATCATGCGAACGAGCTTATGGACCTGCGGCAGGTTCCGGCAATTGGTCCCGAGTTCCTTCCAAATGTAAGGAACCGCGTCGAGACGGATAATGTCGATTCCCTGATTGCAGAGAAAGAGCATGTTTTCCGTCATGTCGTTGAACACGGCGGGATTAGCATAGTTCAGATCCCACTGATAAGGATAGAAGGTCGTCATGACGACCTTTCCCGCCTCTTCGCACCAGCTGAAGTTGCCCGGAGCCGTAGTCGGGAAGACCTGTGGGACTTTCTTTTCGTACTCCTCCGGGATCGTCCAGTCGTCATAAAAGAAATAGCGATCCTGATACTCCGCTTCCCCTGCGCGAGCACGGCGGGCCCACTCGTGGTCCTCGCTCGTGTGATTCATCACAAAATCCAGGCACACGGATATCCCGCGCTTGTGGCAATCATTTGTGAGCGCGGCGAGGTCTTCCATAGTGCCGAGCTCCGGCTGGATCTTCCGAAAATCGGCAACTGCATATCCACCGTCACTTCTCCCTTTCGGGCTTTGAAGCAGCGGCATCAAATGCAGATAATTCACACCGCACTCCTGGATATAGTCCAGCTTGCTGTGAACGCCGTTCAGATTTCCGGCAAACGCGTCGACATACATCTGCATACCGAGCATGTCCTGTTTTTTATACCAGTCCGGATCCTGCAGACGCGAAGTGTCAAGGCGTTTGAGTCTATCCGATCGCTCAGTCCATGACCGGAGGAGCATTTCGTGGAATCTTTCAAGTGCGTCCTCATCCCGGTAAAAATCAAGGAAGATCGTGTTTAGTTCCTCGCCATACTTCTCAAAGCGTTTGAAAAAAGTATTCTTCCGAGTTTGATTTTTCATAAACGGCACCTTTCCACATGATCTGTGCTTTGATAACTTGATTATATGGTACAAGAGGACGGATTGCAAGCTTCCATCCTTGTTTGTTTTCAACTCCATGCTTTCTTTTTTTGATAATATTTAAAGAAGAAAATACATACAAACAAAGAGTTGAAAGCCTTTTTCTAATGTGTTATAATAAAAAGCTGTGAAAGAATAGGATTGAATTCGTTTTTACTAATTTACTATAAAATCCGGCAGAAAAAGCTGTCGGTGAAACGGAGCTATTATGCTGAAAAGATCTAAATGGAGACCGATTGCAATCGCTGTCTTGGCTGTGCTTTTACTCGCTGCCGCTGTTTTCTTTTATTTTTTGCTGAAGTTGGACGTTCTTCCGAAGCTCTACCTTCTTTTGATCGCGGCAGTAGTTGTGCTGTTTGTTTATACGGCCGGAGTTCTTCTTTTCTTCGGAATGCACAAAAAGCGCAGTCCTGCTCGTCGTGTGCGCAGGATCATCGGTATCGTGTTGTCGGCAATCTTGTCCGTGGCATTTATTTTCGGTTCTGTTATCCTGAACCGCGTAGACCACACGAAGAATGCCGTTATTGTAAGACCGGATGATGCTCCCCGCGCGGTTGTTGGGGTTTATGTTTCCAAAGACGACTCTGCCCAGACGCTTGCTGATTTGGGTGGGCACAAATTTGCCGTTCTGGCCGGACTTGGCGATGAGAAACTGCACGCCAATTATGCGCTCGGTGTTATTAATGAAGCTGTCGGCTCTCCTGTCGAGGCGGTTTCTTACTCCGGTATCGCAGATGCAGCAGAGGCTCTGATAAACGGAGATGTTCAGGCGCTTGCCGTCAACAAGAGTTTCCTCTCTCTTCTGAATGACACGGAATCTTTCGCTTCCTTCTCCGACGAGATTCGTTTGATTGAGGACGTTACGGTCCCCCGTTCCGCGACACTGGAGAATACCGCTATACTTGTCGACGGCTCTGTTCAGGCTGAGGTTGCTCCTGAGGCCACGCCGGAGCCTACTCCCGAGCCCACGCCGGAGCCCATCAAATATGGTGAAGACCGTCCGCTGGTCTTTTATCTCAGCGGTATGGACAAATACGGCCAGGAAATCGCCTATAATTCTCACGCGGATGTTAATATCCTGATGGCAGTCAATCCTATCACCAAGCAGGTGCTTCTTGTCAGCACGCCCCGTGATTATTATGTCATGAACTACGCCCTCGGCGGTTACGACAAACTGACGCATTGTGCGATCCAAGGCGTTCCCAATTCTATCGAGTCTTTGGAAAAGCTCTATGATATTGAAATCAACAACTATTGCCGCGTTAACTTCACGGGTTTTGCTGATTTTATTGATCTGATCGGCGGTATCACATTCTATAACCCGGTTGAGTTCACCACGACCAAAGAAAACGATGGGTATCATTATGAAGAAGGCGAGATCACCCTGGGCGGCTATAAGGCTCTCTGCTATGCGCGTGAACGTCATGCTTTCGGTGATGGCGATCTCGCACGCGGCAGAAACCAGATCCGTGTACTCCAAGCCATCATCGATAAGGTCAGGTCTAACAGCGCCTCTATCCTCATGAACTATTCCGATATTCTCGATACCCTTGCCGGTACATTCGAGACGGACCTCACCTCAGAGCAGATGTCTGATCTGATCAAGGTTGCGCTCGGCAATATTAATGATTGGGATATCCGTTCGTACAGCGCCTGGGGCGGCAGCGGAAAAGGTAAAGTCGCTTCCATGGGCTCTCAGGAAGTTTACTTCATCTTCCCGAATTCACGCTCTGTTGATTTCACGAAAGAACTCTTCCGTACGATCCTCAACAATGAGCTGATCACGGATGAGCAGCTCGAGAACGCACCGCGGTAATGATTTATTATTTAGGATCGATCGGCAACGTCTGATCTGAAACAAACTTTCAAAACACAATGCCTCGCCGCATCAAAGCGGCGAGGCATTTTTTATTATTTTGAAAATTCAATCTTGTATACAGATTTAATTCTGAATTCATCTTTTGTTCCGATCGAGTCAGGGAAATATTGAAATGTGAAAACATCATGTTTGAAAGAAGTGCTGTTGTTTTCAGCATTATGATCAAGTAAGTAATCTGTCAGATCGGAGCAAAGTGTAATTCTTATCAAGTATTATTTTGAGAATCAAAATCAAATTTGCAATTTACGTACATCATCTCAACAATATTTCCATAGAATGCAACAAGAAGTTGAAAAGGTATTTAATGTATGCTAAAATCAAAGAAAATATTACTGCAGAAAATTAAGATTGGCACGTTTATTAAATGCTTTTACCTGCTCCACTTTAATCGAGCCCTTTTTTAGAACAGGTAAAGGGTATGCCAATCTCTCTTTTGAGGAGGATTTATGAACGAAAAAAATGATTTTGAATTAAACCTTGCAAAAATGCTCCGCTGTCTCTTGTCATTTCTTCCTGTTGTTTTGCTTATTACATGTGCTGTTTCTATTTTCTCATATTTTCATTACCGCACGCCGGTTGTTGTAACATATAATGGGAAGGCGACTTTTTTTGCCGGGCCAAACATAGCACGCTCTGAAAGCACGAGTGATCATGATGACATCGGTGATGTCACCATGGCAGAAACGTTTTCGGCTTTTTCTTCAATAGACACGCTTTGCTTTTTATCCACGTCTCCTTCCGTATTAGAGGTCGTTATTGATCAGTCGGGCTTGCCCTATAGCCCGGATGAGCTTTCCAGAATGGTTACTGCCAGACAAGAGCCTGCAACGTACGCTTTTTCTGTTAATGTTTACAGCAGTGACGAAACAGAAGCCCTGCAAATTGCTCAGGCGTTTGCTGCGCACCTTCCGCCGGCCATTGAAGATTTGAATCCCTCTTCCATTATTCGTGTGGTTAACGATGGATCTGTAAGCGCACAATCATCAGGCGGTATCAATAAAAATAAAGTTGTTATGTCCGCAGGCATCTCTGCTTTCGTGTTAATTGCTCTTATTATCTTTCTGTTTATTATCAGAGAGTATGCCGGAAAAAACAAAATTTATTTGTTTGAACTGAAGAGACTATATCCCAAGTATAATATTTTGAGCATTTTTTCTTCGCGAAACAGCGAAAAAGCCATCAGCAAATTGCGTGTAAATATTAATCTTGCGCTTTGCGGGCATAATGGTTGCAAAATGATCGGCATAACATCCGTCAACTCGAGGTCTTCTTCCTCTAAAGATGATTTGGCGGTATCGTTGGCAAGATCTCTTGCAAAACAAGGTGATCGCGTGCTTCTTGTAGATGCCGACTTTTCTTCCTCGCGTATTCTCAATTCACTTCGGCTTTCTCCCCGTGCAGGCTTATACGAGCTGCTCTGCAAGAATGAAGAAAAGCTTTCCGTTATTCAAACTGTTGATGAGGATTCCCACTCTTTTTCTTTTATTTCTTCCGGGTATGAGCTTGCGACTGCTTCTTTCAATTTTGAGAAGCTCCTCCCCATTTTAAGCGAAGTGCAGACAAATTACGATTATATTCTGGTTGTTTTTGATCCGGTCAACACATCCGTCGAAACCGCGCCGATATGGAAATCGCTTGATGGCATTATTCTTTCCCTTTTGGATCATAGCTGTTCACGCGCTCAGCTTTCAGGGTGCATCTCCCAACTGAATTTTGCATCAGCGAATCTACTCGGGTTTGCTGTGAACAAAAGAATTAAAAACAATCTGCTTCCTTAACTGAACCATAACTTGAATTGAACAAGGCAGAAAAACACCCCGTGTTTTGACAGCGTAATGTCATAAATACAGGGTGTTTTTATATGCCAAATATTCAATTATCAAGTAAATGCCGTATAGATAAACGCGCTATGGGCAATCTTCTTCCACCTAAAGTCAGAAGGGATCACTTTTCTTTGCGATCCCTTCTGTAATTATTTACAGTCTCCAAAACCTCATTCCTGAAGCTTTTAGTTCGTCCATACGGTACAGGCTCTTGACATCAAGAAATACCTTTTCACTGTCCGTGATGTCCTGCCGAAAATATTTTTTGACGTCATAAATCGGAAGGCTGCGAAATTCCTTGTGACCAACTGCAACGATGATGCAATCCGCGTCCTTGACCTCTTCGAATGGGATCAGATCCACGCCATACTCCCGTTTAGCGATCTCAGGATCCGCCCACGGGTCAGTTACCAACGGAACGATCTCATACTCTTCAAGTCTCTTGATAATGTCATAAACTTTGCTGTTGCGCGTATCCGGGCAGTTCTCCTTGAAGGTGATGCCGAAAATATAAACCTTTGCCGACTTAGGCGCTTTGCCGGCTTCGATCAACTGCTTGATCGCAGCATCGGCCACGAAGGCGCCCATGCTGTCGTTCACACGGCGACCGTTGAGAATGATCTGGCTGTGATAGCCCAACCGCTCGGCCATATTCGTCAAATAGTACGGGTCGACGCCAATGCAGTGGCCGCCGACAAGACCGGGCTTAAATCCAAGCGCGTTCCACTTGGTGTTCATGCCGGCAAGCACCTCATCCGTGTCGATACCCAGTCGGTCGCAGATCATTGCGATCTCGTTCATAAACGCGATGTTGATGTCTCTCTGACTGTTTTCCACGACCTTGACAGCCTCGGCCGTTTTGATATTGGACACCGGGAAAGTCCCAGCCTTGATGATGATATCGTATACTTCCTTGATGACGGTTGCAGACTCCTCGTCCATGCCGGAGACGATCTTACGGATGTTCGTCAAAGTGTGGACCCGATCACCCGGATTGATGCGCTCCGGAGAATAGCCGACTTTGAAATCTATTCCGCACTTCAGTCCGGATTCCTTTTCCAGAATGGGTATGCAAACGTCCTCGGTCACACCGGGATAAACCGTCGATTCATAGACTACGATCGTTCCAGGCACCATATTGCGGCCAATGATGCGCGAGGCATTCTCGACCGGCTCAAGATCGGGGTTGTTGTCGTCCTTGACCGGCGTCGGAACCGCCACGACGATGAACTTGGCCTCGCTGAGGCGTTTTTCGTTAGACGTAAAATCCACGGTGGTCATACTGATGGCTTCGTTACCAACTTCATTCGTAGGGTCGATACCGCTCTTGTATTGCTGGATACGATGCTCATTATGGTTAAAGCCGATGACCTTGATGTGTTTAGCAAATTCTACAGCAATTGGCATACCCACATAGCCAAGTCCGACAAGTGCAAGCTTCTCTTCGCCGTTAATTAGTCTCTCATATAAATTTTTGAAAACAACATTACTCACAATTTATGCTCCTCCATTTCTGTAGCTCTTCAATAATTAGTCTTCAAAAACTTGGTCCATACTATTTCTGTATTTTCGTTTGCAGTATTGGCAGCAGGCAGAATTGTTCTCAAAAAATAGTCTCGCGCCGCATTTACATACCCAACCCTTCTGTACAGCCGGGACACCAAGCATCAATGCAAAATCTGGAACATCTTTTGTTACAACAGCGCCGGAACCGATTAAAGCCCATTTTCCAACCGTATGGCCGCAAACGATAGTCGCATTGGCCCCGATAGATGCTCCTTCTTTTATCAGCGTTTTCTTGTATCCGGCGCTTCCTTTTGGATACTTTGCTCTCGGTGTCAAATCATTGGTAAACACGCAGGAAGGCCCACAAAAAACATAGGCCTCCAGCTCCACGCCCTCATACAGAGATACGTTGTTCTGTATTTTGCAGCCATCACCGATCTTCACATTGTTGCTGACATTGACATTTTGACCCAGCGAGCAGTTTTTCCCAATTCGAGCACCACGCTGAATATGGCAGAAGTGCCAAATCTTTGTTCCCTCGCCGATCTCCACATCATCGTCAACGTAGCTGCTCTCATGCAGAAAAAAATTTTTCTCCATTAGAGCGCCTCCAATAAAGAACTGATAATATACTGCTGCTCATCGTCTTTCATATAGGGATGCATGGGCAGACTCAGCACCCGCTGTACCGCCGTCAGGGTATTGGGGTAATCAGTATCGCGCAAATCCATCCACTTGTATGCCGCCTGCTGATGCAGACCGCGCGGATAATAAATCATCGACGGAATACCTTTTTCCTTCAGACTGACTTGCACGGAATCCCGCTGCGCCTTAGTCTCAAGCAAAATCGTATACTGCGCCCAACTGGACAGATACCCGTCCGGCACAGTCGGCACAGCAACGCTGCCTTTCAGCGCCGCAGTATAATTCTCCGCTACGCGATTAACCGCGTCCAACTCATAGTCTTTGAATGCTTTGAATTTTGGCAGCAAAATTGCAGCTTGCAGGGTATCGAGGCGGGAGTTCATACCGATCTCCCGGTTATCATATTTATCTTCCGGTGACTTTCCGGATGCCCGCAGGGAGCGCAACCGTGCGTCGATCTCATCATCGTCGGTAAAGATCGCGCCGCCATCGCCGTAGCATCCAAGCGGTTTGGCGGGGAAGAACGAAGTTGCGGAAATATCTCCAAAAGAGCAGGCCAGTTTTCCTTTGATTTGGCCGCCAAAGCCCTGTGCCGCATCCTCCAGAATCTTCAGTCCATACTTCTCCGCGATCTTATAGATCTCTGGATAATTGGCAGGCAGTCCGAACAGATCAACGGGGATGATAAACTTCGGCGCGAGTTTTCCCTCTGCCATTACCTTCTGGATTTGTTTCTCCAGAGCAGCAGGACTCATATTGAAGGTATCCAGATCAATGTCCACCAACACCGGTGTTGCGCCAATAATGGAGGCGCATCCAGCGGAAGCAAAATAGGTAAAATCTGAGGTGAACACCGCGTCTCCAGGCCCGACATCATAAGCCATCAGCGCCAACTGCAGAGCCTCCGTTCCGTTAGCAACGCCAATGCAGTGCTTACGTCCCACATAAGCAGCCAGTTTCTCTTCCAGTTCCTGAACGGGCTTGCCAAGAATAAAACCCGTGCTGTCGATCACACTTTGAATCTCTGCGTCGATCTCTTGCTTTAACATTTCATATTGCGCATGTAAATCTCTGAATTGCATCTCTCATTTCCTCGATTCTTCCAAAGCTTTTACCAACGCATATCCATCCGCACCTGTCGAATACTCTGGCGGCGTGTCCAGATGCGCGACAAAGTATCTTAATTCTCTTTCCAAGGGCATCTGACTGTAGTCCACGGGGACGATCTCGTTATCTGCGTCGATCAGCTTCGGCAGATCACCGGCTTTCATGACGGTACTGAAGTCAACAGTCTTTTTGCTGATCCTGACCTGCTTGTCCCCGGCGTCGTCGAACCAGATCATACCCTTGCTGCCGACGACGACGACCCGCTGCTCCTTGAACGGATGCAGCCAGGAGACCTGAATATGCGCCTTCACATTGTTCGGATATTCCAGATAGGCCAGGACATAGTCACAAATGTCCTTTTGCAGGAAATATCCGCGATGAAGAATCATCTTCTCCGCCGGAACGCCCGCAAAATAATTCAGTGTGGCAAGATCGTGCGGAGCAAAGGATTCAAAAACATTTTCCTCCGTGCGAACAACACCGAATTTGATACGGGTCGAGTACATATAGTAAACGTCCCCGATCGCACCGCTGTCGATCAGTTCCTTGATCTTGTTGATGGCAGGATGAAACAGAAGAATGTGCGCAACCATAAAGTTGGCGCCGGTCTTTTCCGCGATCTCGACCAGTTCCTTCGACTCTTCAATGTGCATGGTCATCGGCTTTTCAATCAAAGTCGAAAGGCCCAGCCCCAGAAGCTTCTTACCGATGGCGTAGTGCGTCTCCGCTGAGGTGGAAACAACATAACCATCGTATCCGTGTGCGATCGCTTCGTCAAGATCGGTATAGATGTCCATCCCGTATTTCTCTTTCAGTTCTTCCAGACGGGCGGCATTCATATCCACTACCGCGCCAAGGTTTCCCATCTCATGCAGCGTGCGGATATGGTTCTCCCCCCATCGCCCACCGCCGATGACACAGATTTTCTTTTCCATAGTTTGTCTCCTTACCGAAGCAGATAACTGACGATCTTTTCCGCGGCGTGTCCGTCGCCGAAGGGCTGATACGCGCTGTCGATCACCTGTTCGACCATCAGTTTTTCCAGGATATCTTTTTCAAGCGGCGCAGCCAGCTGATTGCGGTTTTGCACCATCGTCTCCGGCCATACGACATGGTCGAAAACGGTCACGCATTTTTTGCCCGCGAAGAAAGCCTCGCGCTGCAGTCCGCCGGAGTCGGTCACGATTTTTTCCGCGCCGTTGACGAGGGAGATCGACGTGAGATACCCCACGGGATCCGTCAGCAGGATGTTGCGGAACCGTTCTTTTTCACAGACCCGGATGGCACGCTCGCGGTTGCGCGGGTGGACAGGATAGATGGTCGGATACTCGAGCGTATCCATGGCGCGCAGGATCTCTGCCAGCTTTTCGTCCGTATCCGTGTTTTCCTGCCGGTGGCAGGTCAGGTAATAGAAGCGCTCTGGCCGCTCGACCTTCGTCCCGTCCAGACCGTGCAGATCATTGGCTTCTTTTTCACCGATTTTTTCGCCATAGTAAAGGAAAGCGTCGAACATCGGGTCGCCCACAAGGTGGCTGCGCTCCCCAAGACCCTCTCTCTCCAGAAAACGAACCGCCGACTCCGTGCAGGGCAGCAGCAGCGAAGCCACATGGTCCGTGCAGATGCGGTTGACCTCTTCGGGATTGTCCAGCGTCCCGAGGCGGTTTCCGGCCTCGACATGGCAGACCGGGATATGCAGCTTTACCGCGGCCAGCGCGGCGGCAAGCGTCGAATTCGTATCGCCGTAAACCAGCAGCTTGTCCGGCTTTTCCCGGAGGAGCACTTCCTCAATGGCCATGAGCATTTTCCCGGTCATCTTGCCGTGGCTTCCGCCGGAAATGCCCAGGTTATAGTCGGGTTTTGGGATGCTCAGCTCTTCAAAGAAAACGTCGGACATATTGTAGTCATAATGCTGCCCGGTATGGACAAGCACCTCTTCGGCAGATTTGCGAAGCTGGCGGGAAACGACGGCCGCTTTGATAAACTGCGGTCTTGCGCCGACTACGGTAAGGTTTTTCATTCTTTTTTATCTCCCTTGTTTTCAAGATCGTTATTTGGCAGCCTCCGAATCAGCTTTGCGGGATTGCCTGCGATGACGCAGAAGCCTTCCTCAAAACTCTTCGTGACGACGGATCCTGCACCGACGACCGTATGATCGCCGAGCGTGACGCCGGGAAGAATGACGCTGTTCATACCAATCCAGCACTGTTTTCCCAGGATGACAGGACGCGGGGGCAGATGGAGATCCGGATTTGTCAGGTCGTGATTGGCGGTTATCAGGCCGACGTTCGGGGCGATATAGGTTCCTTTTCCGATTTCGATCGTTCCGATCGCCTGATAATAGTTCCCGAAACTGTGGAAATTGTTGAGATCGTCCGGATCGAATACGATATTCTCCGGACAGACGATCCGGCATCCTGCGCCCACCGGATAGGCGGCGGAATAGTTCAGACCGTCCTTCAGCCGGTTCAGCGCGTCACAGGTCACCCATCGCCAGCCCAGCGCGGACAGACCGTGCATTTTCCCGGTAAACCACCGCCCGGTGATATATTTTCTGTTATAAAACAGGGAAAAGAGATGCCCCCAGAAATAAAACCAGCAGCACTGAATTCCTCTTTTCAGCAGCTTCAGCATGATTGTTCACCTCTCCGGTTGATCTGATGCCAGCAGCTCAGCAACTTCTTTTTCATCATCAGCAGATACAGCAGCGACCAGACTGCGCCGAGAAGCAGCGATTCTCCGAGCTCACCGAGAAACATCTGCGCAGGCAGCAGCTTTTTCAGGATATGGAACACCGCCGAAAAACCGGCGTTGACAGCAAGCACGGCCGCCGCGGCTTTCCATGGGAACATGGCGGCAAAGGGCATGTCGACCAGCTTCGCCGTCATCCTAAGCTGGAGCAAAAGGATCGCCAGAATGGCAACAAAGGTTGCGATCGCCGGTCCGATCATGCCGAAAAGCCAATAAAACAGCGGGTTGAGGACAATGTTCAGACCGAGGGAGCCCAGGCTGCAGTAAAAGATCTTCTTCGTCTGGCCGCAGGCGTTGAGGATGATGCCGAAATAGGTGCAGCGCAGCAGAAGATTCAGCGTATAGATGCGGAAAACCTGGACGCCGGGAAGATATTTTTCGGAATACAGGAAGGTAAGGACGTCCTCGGCATAGGTGAAAATACCCGCCACAAGCAGGGCGACGACGATAAACGCCAGTTCGGTCGCCGTATTCCATAGTTCGATCGCCCCGCGGACGTTCCCGACCTTGATCATCCGCGTCAGCTGCGGCAGCAGCACGGCCGTAATGGACGCGGCAACGATGACGACCGGCAGCTCTTTGGCGGCGTTGGTATAGATGGCCAGCTGCTCCGTGTTCAGAAGGTATCCGATCAGAAGCTTGTCGATCTCCGCGTTCAGCGTGCCGACCGCCGTGGCCAGTCCCATCGGGATGGAGAAAACGAACACGGCGCGGATCAGCTTTCTGTCGAACGACGGCCGCAGCCCGCCGCTGAGTTTGGCGGCGATCAGATATACCGCAGCGGCAAAGGCCGCGTTGACGGCAACAAAAGCCGCCATGTATTCTTGAAAGCCGCAGCCTATCCACTGTACCGCGAGCACGACACCAAGCATGGCGGCGCTGTGCACGATGCGGAAGAGCATCAGGAAGCGGGTCTGCTTGTATACGACCAGCACGTTTTCGATCGACGCGGATATGATCGTCGCCCAGGGGTAAAGCACCAGGAAATAGCAGTAGGCCCGGATCCCCGGATTGTGGAAGAATCGTTCAATGAGGGGAAGCGCCAGAACAAGGATCGCGCCGATCACTGCGCTCAGCAGGGTGCTCAGCGTGTAATAGACCGAGAGGAAATGACGCCGCTCCTCCTGCGTATCCGCGCGGGCCAGGAAATAATTGATACTGTTCGGCAGGCCGAGCATGAGCAGGGAAGTCACAAGATTGATGACCAGCAGCAGCTCGGAATAGGTGCCGTATTCCTCGGTGCTTCTGTAACGCGACAGCAGCATCGTTGTCGCCAGGGTAATACAGAGCGTGATGAATTTGGACGCGGTAAGGCGGACCGCCTCCCCGCCCAGAGAAGAGTTTTTGGGTGCGTTCATCTGTCTTTCACAAGATCCTCTGCATACATGTTGAGTTTTTGCGCAAGCATGTCATACCGAAACGCTTCCATCAACTGTGGAGAAGGACAATAGGCAACTTTCCCGGTGTTGATCTTTTCGGTGCAGATCCTCTCAAGATAATCAATAAGGGCTGTTTCGTTACCGGAGACCTTTTCATAACAGAAGCCGTAGTGATATTTGTCGTTCAGGAGCTTTAATTCGCTGTTGGGCCTGTCTCCGCAAACGACAGCGAGAATATTCTTTTTCGCACGGATCCCTTCGTAAAATTTTCCCGTCAAAACGCCTTGAGAGCTTGCTGTGTTCCATGACGTGACCAGAAAGATATCGGATCGGTTCTGAATCTCCTGGACGACAGAGCGACTGACGTATCCGCGGTCGTCCAGGATTTCCTCAACAGAGTGCTTCCTGAAAAGATCCCTGACCGAGTCCGAATCCTTGCCGGCATAAATAAACCGTACCTTGCTCTTGTCGATCACGCCTCTCTGAAGCAATTCCTTCAGACAGCGGATGAACAGCTCCAGACCTTCGCGCCGGAGATCGTAGTACACCTGACCGGTGTAGCAAGCCGTAAAGACGCCGGTGTTTAAAGACAGATCCGCCTGATCCGAATCATTGGCTTCAAAGCCGTTATAAAGAGTTTGGATGTTTGCAGTCGGGTACAGCGCGGAAAACTCAGAAGAGATGCCTTCGGAAATCGTCGTGCACAAATCCGAGTGCTCGACCGCATGCTTCTGGATCTTTGCGGCAAATTTATTCCATGCATAAAACGATTTGCTGTATCCGGCAACGACGGGATCGCGAAAATCCATGATCCATTTGGCGTGGAAAAGGCTGGCGGCATATTCGCCGGCATAGATGTTTTCCAAATCCGAATATGTTGAAAAAACGATGTCGAAATGTCTGTCCGACAGCTCGTTCAGCGCTTTTTTCTGAAGTTCAAATTTGCTTTTTGCCGCAGAAACACGCCTGCGGGTATCAATGGGATCCCGGAAGAAAGCATAGGGCTTCAGCAGGATCTTTTTCAGTTTCCAGGGAATCATGGCCCGGATTTCCGCCTGTACCGAAGCGGCAGGCGCATACTCGCCTCTTTTATATTTTTCCGCGTCCGAGTCCGCGCCAAGATAAGAAACGACCTGGACGTTTTCCAGTTCGGGCAGAGAATCATCCGGCGCCGAATTGAAAGCGCCGGAGCGCAGGACGACAACGGAATGGCCGGCTTTGCTCAGATACTTTGCCAGCATATAGGGCCTTACCGCCGCAACGGCGCGATCAGGCGGGAAAAAGGAGCAGATAATCAGATAATTCATGGCAATCCCTTTCTGAATTTCACGGGATAAGATCAATCAGTGGTTTTCGACGGATTTTATAAACACGAGCCGTTTCCCCGAAGTGCTTCCGGTGATCAAAAGGGCAAAAATCAAAACAGAGAGACTGTAGAACTCGGTCGTCAGTCCAGATGCACTAATGCTCCAAAAAGGGAAACTCAACAAAAACAAGGTAGACAGGCGTCCATCATCCTTGTCAAGCTTCTTATAGAGCAAGGCTTTCATGGCCTCTAAAAAAAGCACGGTCTCTGTAAAAATGGCTGGTAATCCGAAATCACACATAAGCTCCAACCACCAGTTATGAAGAGAATATCCCACAGATGAGGCCCATGTTGGATAAACATTTTTCATAACCTCTTTAAGCGCTCTGGCTGTATTACCAAACCCTGTGCCGAGTCCCCATGTTCGTTTGATGATATTAAGCGCCGCTATCGTACTGTTTGTGCGGTAGGTGATCGAAGTGTTTGCAAATTCATATGGTTGATTCCGCAGCACTCGCATAACGACTCCAGCAGTCAGTTCGGAAAGAGAATAGCCGTTGATTACAGGCGAACGATAAATCACATATGCAGCCATCATCATACCAGCCAGAATAAAAAGCCGCCGTATCAGCAACTTTCCGACAGCAATTTTTGAACTAACAACAATGATAATATGTACTAAAATCGCAACTATCGCGCCGAACAGCGCGGCTTTAGAGTCATTATAATACAATAAAAATAGGATCAGAAGACTCCAAATATACTGTTTTCGGTCATGGCCTGCCTTAACCAGGATCAAACAACTTCCGGCCGCCAACATGCAGCCAATATTGTTAATATTATCAGCAGTTGGAATAGTATTCAACTGTCTGTTAAGAATCACAGTATAGAGCAGGATGAAAAGCGCCATCCCCTTTACAAAGAGCTCCGCGAAAGCGGAAAAGTGCGTATAAAAGGCGTCCCCTTCCAGCTTCTTTAGACATATTATTATATAGAAAAGGATCAGGAAGCTGCCATAATGGAAGAAATATTGCAAAAAATAACCCGTGCTAAAGGTGACGGAACGAAAAAACACCCGGCTTGTCAGGAGATGAAGACAAAGCTGTGAAATAAAAAGCAGCGCCCCTGCAAACAGAAATTGGGAAAACTGTTTTTTAGATGTGAAATAGATCAGCAGGACAGAAAACGGAATAAGAATTCGAAACAACGTAAGATTGCTCTCCGGTGAAATACGCAAGACCGCATTTAAATAAGCTGTCAACAAGATAAAATAAAAGCAGCTTGCCTTAGATACTTTTAACCTGAACTTCATTCCAAAGCGCTTCCTCGTTTTTTCCTCTGGAGGGTACCATACAATGCTTCAATTCTTTCAAAACACCTTTTATATTCAAAGCTGTCGATTACAAAATTCCGGCCATTTGTTCCAAGCTCGGAACGTTTCTTCTTATCATAATATAAACATGCGATCGCTTCAGCAAGAGCCTTCGCATCCTTGCGTGGTACGACCAAGCTTGTCACTCCAGGCTTTGTTGCTTCCATAAGTCCGGGAACATCAGAAATGATGACCGGGCATGCGCAGGCCTGCGCCTCGACCGCTGAAACACCAAATGATTCCATGCCGGCAGAGTAAATGACCGCTAGGTCCATATTTGCCCACTCTTCTGCCGCCCGCTCTTGAGAAATAAACCCAAGCCAGGTTGTTATATCATCAATTCCGCAATTATTTGCTAAAACTCGGAGTTTTTCTGCATCTGGCCCTTTCCCTGCGATCCGAAGTTTGATCGGTATTTCGGGATGCTCACTATGAACAAGGGCAACTGCTTTTACCAGATAATCGATGCCGTATACAGGCGACAAGCCTTTAACCGTTCCGATAACAAAATCATTGTCGCATCGTGTTCTTTTCGTTGGAGAAAAAAGTTCTGTATCCACGCCAAAGGGCGTTATATAAAAGTGTTTATTTGTATATTTATTTGCCTCATCCGCCATAGCTTGGCTGGTAGAGAATAAAAAATCAGCTTTTCTTAAGCTATACTCTAACAGCAGTTTATGAAGTGGACTTTTGTTCGGAAAAACGAAAATATCAGATCCCCAGACGGAAAGAATATAGTTTTTTATTCCAGCGATCGCAGCAACTGTGCCGTAGCTTGTTGCATAATGAACATTGATGACATCCGGACTGATCTGACTAACAATCTTCCTTACTCTTCCTGCCATCAGAAGATATCTCAGTTTCTTCCCGTCATCAGAATCTGTATCGACACCGGCATCAATAAAATGCACCGTTGTGCCCGGGGTCTCTCCGTTTGTGAAAGAGACAATATGTACTTCGTAACCTTTTGAAACAAAGTATTTGCTCCATTTTTTTATGTGAGCGCTATTTGCCGGTGCGAGAAAGCAGATTCTCATCGTAATCTCCATTCTAACAACAATCTGTCCAGCATTATTATACTCTCTATATTATTCTAAATTAATCTCTTATACTTTACTTTCAAAAACATCTGCAAACCTCTTTGCAATAACCGGATAATTGAAGTTTTCCAGCACTGCACGTTTGCCATTTTCTCCCATGACCCTGCGTTCTTCCTCGGGCATATCGATAAGGCTTCTTATTCCTTTTTCCAATGCCTCAACATCCTCCGCTTTAACACTGATGCCACAGTTATATTCTAACGCGAAATTATTGCAGGCTTCTACCGCATACAGGAGCGGCTTCCCCCCCATCATAGCATCAAACAGCTTATTCATTCCAATGCCGAAGCGGTTCAATCCATTTTTTTGAACACTAACATAAGATGCATCCAATTCATGAATTAAGCTTGGAATCTCTTTTTTGGAAACGGGTTGCATGAATGCATAACTGTTTTTATCCAGGCCAATATCCACAGCCATTCTTTGAAGCTCTTCTTTATACATACCGCTTCCTACAAAAGCAAGAAATACTTTTTGTGGTTCTATCCTCTTTGCAGCTTGGAGCAAAACATCGAGATTATACGACTTGGTATGGCTGCCAAAAAAGCCGATAATAAATCGACCTTCTTCTTTTGCCTGCTGCAATTTTATTATGTGGTCATGTGGGAGAGGATCTGGCTCATTCCAGTCATCAAGGATTATACCATTGGGAATATAGAAGAACTTATCTCTTTGCATACCATGTTCAACAAGATAATCTGCTGCACCCGGCAGAACAGACACGACCCTGTCGGAATGCTTACAAAAAGAGTTTTCTCCTATTTGCATGGCCATCACGAAAGGATGTTTAGGGCTCATTCCGTACATCTCGATCGGAGTAAGCGGCCACATATCGTGAATTTCATGAATAAGTATTGCTTTGGGGGCATATTTTTTTATCTTCTGAGCCGGGAACGTATCGAGCGGATAAGTGGAAGACGCGATGATTACATCCGGCTTAAACTCAAACGCAATATCTTTAGCTTTCGCCTGGAGTTTTGTGCAAAACTCTACCATTGTTATAGCACGAGCCAAATCGTTCTTGTTATAGGCTCTCGTCTTTATCCACTGAAATTCAGCGCCCTCAATCGATTGGATTTCAAAATCTTTCTTAACAGCGGGATTCTTTTTCCGGAGATGTGAATAGCTCGCTCCTACAATCCGAACGTGATGCCCCATTTTCTCCCATTCTCGGGCAAAATAGTACGGTCGGAACTCCATTCCCATCTGGAGGGATCCCGCATAATGATCAATATAGAGAATATTCATTCTTCAGATCAATCCTTTTTGTTGATTCATTCCTCGCATATGAAACATCGCGCAGAATTCTTTGATGGACGAAAAGCGAACACTTATCGATATAAGAGAAAGCTCTTCAGGAAAGAGAAAGAAAACTGCATGGCTCAAGTATTCCAACCGCTTAAAACCTTTTTTCGACGCTTTTATCGACGAAGTATCATTTGATCATATATACATACTGACTATTTCTTTGTAGTTCTCGAGGATATAGTCAACGTCCTCGTCACTCAGCCGAGTATGGAGAGGGAGTGTGATGAGATTTCGATAATAATCGTACGAGTTGGGATAATCTTCAATTCCAAACCCAAGAGAGCGATATGCGGTCATCATGGGAAGAGGCTTATAATGAACATTGGTAGAGATGCCACGCGCTGCCATTTTTTCAATGATTTCGCCGCGCTCCTTCTCCCCGATTCCCGGAACACGCGTCAAGTATAAGTGGCCTGACGAGCTGTAATTCTCGTCATAATGCCGCATATGCACGATGCCTGTTTCGTCCATGACTCTATCATATCTGGCAATTATCTCTTTACGCCGTGCAAGTAATCCGGGATATCGATCAAGCTGTTTTAAGCCAATAGCCGCCATAATGTCGGTCATATTACATTTATACCACGGGCCGATGATATCGTATTCCCAGGCGCCCAATTTTGTTTTTGCAAGTGCGTCTTTATTCTGCCCGTGAAGAGAAAGGAGCTGGAACATATGGTATATCTCTGCGTCGTCAATTCCCTCTAAAGGCAGCCATGTGCTTGCGCCGCCCTCGGCTGTCGTAAAGTTTTTGACCGCATGAAAACTGAAGCTGGTAAAATCGGCTATCTTTCCGCAGTACTTCTTCTCTCCCGAAATGTACCGCCATGCGCCGAGACTGTGCGCCGCATCGGAAAGGACCGCGATGCGGCCAAGGGTCTTCTGAATTCTGCTGCTCAGATTTCCAAGCGGCGTACCATCCGCTTCTGCAGGCGTAAACGATCCCCGCGTCTGTTCAACGATCCCAAATATCCTCTCATAATCGCAGATGATCCCGCCCAGATCTACAGCAACGATAGCTTTTGTTCGGGGCGTAATGGCCGCCTTCAAGATATCATAGTCAAATTCAGGCATTCTTGACTGGGGATCGCCATTTTTTTGAATATCTGCAAAAACGACTTTCGCGCCGCAATGAAGTACGGCTGATGCGCTGGCAGTGTATGTATAGGCGGGAACAATTACCTCGTCGCCGGGCCCGATTCCTAGAATACGAAGATTCAGCTCCTCGGCCGCGGTGGCAGAGTTCAGACATACTACACGATTGGCAAATATCGCGGTGTTTTCCTCTGTATTGCAATCGACATCTGTTCTTCCCGTCTCCAGAAAAGCAGCCAAACGCCGCTCCAGCAGTTTGGTTCTCGGCCCGGTTGTAATCCAACCCGAGCGTAGTGCTTCGGTTACTTCATTTATTTCAAGTTCAGTAATATCCGGTGGGCTGAATGGGATATTTCTTTTCTCCATTTTCCTTATCTCCTTAAAGAACAAATAAGCATTACAGATAAACAAAAAAATGTGGCTAAAAGCAAGCGGTTTTATTTAGCATTATTCAATATTTTTCTTTTAAATATATCATGTTTTCCTGTATCATGCAACATTGAAGAATGTGCGCGGTTGATATCGACAGCAGCCTGTTTATATATGAAATCGTCTGATTTGGCTGCTGTTTTTGAGTTAAACCCAAGTCAACACCCGCAAAATCAATCAATGGTTCGATCCATTCCGTTTCACATAATTAACCCATGGAGTTTCCGTATCCACAGCAAACATTTCGTGCTCCGAGCCGCCCATGACGGGTGTTCTCCAGTCGCCGTACTCTCTTTCCAGGACTTTTTCATATTCGCCCGGGCAATTTACCGTTGTGTTCTCAAAAGGCAATTCAACGGTATGCTCGAACCATTCCAGATCCCACATCTGGTGCGGGTCATGACATCTTGTCGCGGTCACGCCAACAGCGCTCGCTTTTGTCCCCTTTCCCGCGCATGCCTCCAGATACTCCTCTTTCAGCCATGTAATGTCCAGAGCGGCGACGGTGCGTATTTCTCTTTCTCTGCACAACTCGAGATACTCGGGAATGAAGCTCACGTACTTTTCGTTTATGTTCTTCCCTTTCTTCTGCAGGATCAGCGCATCGTGTCCGTGAATGCATCTCCAAAGATGCATAACTTTCTCTTTCTGCTCGGCACGCTCTTCCTCAGAATCCGGAACAGAAAAGAGCGGGAAAATATCAATGAATACTCCCAGGTCATGCTCAGGTCCTATATTTTCATACTCCCATTTCGTGAACCCGGTCGTATCGCTTCTTCTCAGTCTGCTGGCAACGACCATGGAATACGGATCTGAATAGATCCCTTGAAACACGAAAGGAGAACAGCATTCCTGCGGCGCGACCTCCATAAGCTTTTTATAGTCCGGCCAAAGCATCCAAAAGTCCATGTCGTCATCCCAGGGAATAAAGCCTTTGTGTCGGGCAGCTCCAAGCAGCGTTCCATCGGCCGCATAATAAGTCAAATTCCATTTGTTGCAGATCTCTTCGAACTTTTCAAACAGGCTTAGCTCTACCGCCCAAAGCTTTTTCGTTTCTTCTGAAACGATGTAATCGAGATCCATTCTCTTTTCCTTCTTATTCTTTAAAGATTCATTCGTTGGGAGAAGCAGTTTTTCTTTTCATAATGGTGTCTCGGATCTGCGTACTGCTGGTCGTCTTTGTATAGGGGAAATAAATGATTTTTACGCCTTTGTCGGCGAAGAATTGTTCATACGTCCGGAATCTCTTGCTTCCCTGATAATCAGACCCGACAAACAGCCTGTCAAAATGATAGAGCTCCCAGGCGTTGCTGTCCTCCTCCGGTGCGTCGACAACTTTGTCGACGTACCGACAGGCGGCAATGATCTCTTTCCTTTCCTCAAAGGGAACGAATGTCTCTTTCCCCTTCCAGGCGCCGCTGTCATGCACGCCTACGATGAGATAATCGCATTGCTTTTTCGCACGTTTAATCAGGTTGAGATGGCCGATATGAAACAGGTCGAACGTTCCCGACAGATATCCGATCACGACTCTCCGTTCGTTCATGACGCGGTCCGAACTTTTTTTATACTGGTAACTATACAGGCCGTATTCATGGGGATCGTTCCTGTATCGCTCCAGCACAGCCTTGAAGGTTTTCTCATACTGGGGAATATAGAGCGTATCCCTTGAAAAAATATGCTCCACGATTTCCCCGGCCAATCCTTCCAGCAACTCAAGCTGGTTCTCCCCGCCGTTAAAGCGGGATCCCTTGAAGGAAGCCGGAGAAACATTCAAAATGCGATTGTCGGTCTTCGCGACTTCAAGTTCGATATTCACGCTTTCTATGAAACGGCAAACCGCGGCCTTTGACGCAGCATATACTGCCGCCATGGGAGATGACATCAAGCCCGCTATCGATCCCATCACGCCGCAAAAGAAGCTGTCCTTCCCCTTTATCCTGTCATAGAAAAGACGCAGTATGCGGATCGTCGACGTTGCGTTTACCGTCATGATATGGTCGATTTCAGCCGTATGGAAATATTCGAAATCCGCAACGCGCCCGATCCCCGCCGTGATCATCAGAAAAGAGAGCTCGGGGTCTCTGGCAAATGACGATATAAGCTCTTCGTCAAGATCCAACATATCGCAATAGTGATGCTCGTATTTGCCCTCTGGTATAATTTCCTTTTCAGGTTCTCGGCGAGTAAGGATATCAACATGATACCCTTTTTCGATCAGATTTTTGGTGATGGCAAGGCCGATTCCACTGCTGCCACCTATAACAAGCGCTTTTTTCATAGAGCATCCTCTTGATTTATGTACCTTCTCGTAATCCTATCTCATCCTTCCGGAAACTTGATCCGGCTGATAGGATAGTACGTTATTTCGCTCGGAGGCGGCGGCGTCATGTAATCTCCGTACTTCAACGTCAGAAACGTATCATAATCTTTCATGATACGGAGTTTCTTCCCCTCGAAATCAGCATCGATATAGGAGTCGAAGCAACGACTCGGCAGACCGAAAATGCACTCTTTTCTGAAATATGGGAAAGTATAGTGCCGCATGAGCTCAGTTCTTCTGCGATTGGTGCTCGATGCGAGAGAATCAAGTCCGGCAAAGAGCCATTTTTTGGGGATTTTATCGATTATTGCATACCATGCCCGGAGGCCTGCGCTTTTTGCATTCTTTTTTCCAAAGAGAGAATACTGACATTTTCGGATACAAAAGCAAGCCGCAAAATGCAGTCTTCGTGAGAGGAATCCGTCCGGGACATTGTCATAGATAAAAATATCGGCGAAGATCCCGTCCCGAAAGCGCATATCCTCCTGACCGATTTGAACCAGACTTGTCCCGTTCATACGCAGCTTGGCATAGCCCCAGGGGTATTCGGGATCGGTTCTGTGCTCCTGCAGGAAAAACCTATCCGTGTTAAGATCCGTTTTGCAGGCTTCAAAGAACTTTTCGTATTCTTTTCTGGACATGGAGATGTCCACATCGTCGTCCCAGGGGATAAAACCGTGCTCTCTGACGGCGCCGATCAGCGTTCCGCCCTCCAATGTGTATTCGATGTTGTTTTTACGGCAGACTCTGTCAACTTCACAGGCGAGCTCCAGGCATACGTTTTGCAGCTTTTTCAGTTCCTCGCTGTTCAATTGCATTTGTCATATTCTCCTTTTTTCTTTCTCTTCGCTGGGATCGATGTGATGCTTGATTATATTTCGATATATTTTTTGCTGTTATAGTCTTCGATCACCTGAACGATAGCCTTCGAAATCTCTTCGCTGATATAATAATTGCCGCTTCCCTTTTCCACGGCTTTGGCAAAGGCTACGATCTCATAGCGGATCCCTTCGCCGTCAAGCTGATAGAAATGGCGCTTATTCTCTGTCTGATCCTCAAACCGTACTTCAAAATAATCGGTTTTCCACCACGGAGACGGCACGTAAATATATCCCTTCGTGCCGGTAATGATCAGCTCGCCCTCCGCTTTTGCGGCCTTGGCAACTTTGATGGAAGCCACAGATTTTTCAAAAACAAAGTCGACCTTTGTAAATCCGTCGAAATTCAGCTCCGGATCCAGGATCCGGGAAACCATGGTCTTGGATCGATAGTCTGTACCGAGAAGCTGAAAAATTGGGAGCATTGCCGTCGGCCCCCAGGCACAGATGCTGTTTTGCTTACGGCTCAGATCCGCGCCGGATTCCCCTGCTCCATCAGCAAGGCTTGTGCAGACCGAATCAACAGAGATGATGTCTCCGATCCTTCCGCTTTTTGCGACGACAAGGAGGCGGGAATAGGCGGTAGAATATGCCGTCTTGATTGCATCTGTTAAGATGAGCCCCTTAGTATGGGCAAGATCCTGCAACTCCTGATACTGAGCCGCGGAAAGCGCAACGGGAGACTCGCAGATCACGTGCTTTCCGGCCGTCAGCGCTCTTTTCACGTCGTCATAGTGCTTTTTCGGATGTGTCGCCACATAGACCGCGTCTACTCCGTCAAAGGAATCGTCGCAATCCTTATATTCGACACCGTTGACATATGCCATCTCTCTGACGAATTTTCTGCGAACACTTCCGTTGCCGATCGCACCAATCAGCAGCTTTCTTTTTTCCGCCCGGATCTGCGAGCTGGAAACGCCCTCGGTGCGAGGAAGATAGATTACCTTGCAATACTCATTGAGATAATCAAACTTTCCGACCCAATCGGATCCGACCGTGAAAATATCGACATTATATCGTCTGATATCGTCGATCTTCTGTCCTTCATATTCCTCAACGATGATCTCGTCCGCAAGACCGGTCGCTTTGACTGCGGCAATACGTTCAATGAGGGACTGTTGGTTGTTGATCTTCCCTCTGGATTTGTCATAGTCGTCGCTTGTGATGCCGACGATCAGATAGTCGCCAAGCGCCTTTGCCCTTTCCAGAAGGCGAATATGCCCGTAATGCAGCAAGTCATATGTACCATATGTAATAACCTTGACCATACTTTTCGCCTCTTTTATCAATCACACATCGATTTCAAGCAGCGCTTCTGTAAATTGCTCCATAAACTTTTTTTCTCCAATGGAAACACGGAGGCAATTTCCAAACGAGCCAACGTTCGGATAACTCTTAATGAGGATCCGTTTTTCGGTTTTCATACGATCAACTATTATCTGCGAATCTGTCTTTGGCTTAATAAAGATGAAATTGCCGGCCTCTCCTTTGTGTGCATAACCATGCTCATCGAGCCACTGAATAAGGTATTCCCGCCCTTCTTTAAACTGCGTGATTAACCTGTCAGTCATTCCCGGCGTTGTAAGGATCGCCTCTGCAATTTTCAAGGCAAATGCATTGGTATTATGAGGTGTACACATCTTTTGCACCATTTTCACGCCTTCCGGCCAGCCTGCAACATAACCCAGCCGACACCCTGCCATAGAAAAAAGCTTGGAAAACGTACGAGTTACAAAAATGTGCTCACTTTCCAGTGCGTATTTGATAAAAGTCTTGGGGTAAAAATAATGGTATGCCTCGTCAACAAGAACGTTTATTTTCTTTTCACGAGTTACTTTTATAATCTTCTGAAACTCCTCTTCAGAATAAACATTCCCCATCGGGTTGTTCGGATTTAGAAGGATCAGCAGTTGTGTGTCATCCGTCAGTTCTGCGATGATGTTTTCAACATCCATGCTCAGGTCATCATTGTATGGAACTTTAACAAACTTTCGTCCATACATTTCAGAATAGACCTGGAACATAAAGTATGAAGGGACAACGCCGACAATGCGCCCGTCAGGAGATGTAAATGCCTGAATGATGTAACGGATCCCTTCCGCCGATCCGTTGACCAGGCAAAGATGTGACAGGTCCGTTCCAAGATAATTGGCAAGTATCTCTGTAAAATGGAGCGTTTCCGGGTATTGTGCAACAAGCTGTGGCGTTACATCGCTTAATACTGAAGAGATGAACTCATCCGGAAGTCCGCCCGGATTCTCATTGAGGTCCAAGCGAAGGTATTCTTTGCGTTCGTTTTGGTCAAAGATGCGATGCAATTTTTCAACTTTAGGATCTAAGTAATACATTCAATGTTTCCTCCAAAAACTGAATCCTGTCGGAAGGTCCGAAACACCCCAAAAGGAATTGAAATCTGAGTAAGAGGCTGTCTCTTATTTACTCTTTCCAATAGCATTCAACCGAATGGGTTGTTCTTTCCTCCGGCGGCGGAACTCTCCGGTAATTCTCATATATAGAATTCAATACATTTTCATAGTTTTTCGGGCCGATAAGCATATGTCCTTCGAACGAAATATCGGTTAATTCCTCAAAATCTGACTTTTTCAGCACAGAAAGAAAATAAGGAACGCCGAAGCATTCTGTTTCGGTCTCATTGTATTTCATGCAGTACTCATCAAGCTCCTTGACAAGACGGCTGGTGCTGAAAAAATGAGAGTACACAAATGCTCCGTACAGCAAGAATGCATGCTTCAGTCCCTCTGGCTTTCCAGGCCGCATTTTCGATGAATGCTGGATCAGTTTAATGAGATAGCGAGCATGCGCCTTGAAGCGTTTTCGTTCCCTTTCGTCATCCGGTATGTTGTCGAGCAGAAAAACATCGATAAAGGCGCCGTAGCCTTCTACCGGCCTGAAGTTGGACTCCTTGACGATCGTTCTCGCGTCGCATATTTTCCCGCAGGCGTAAATCGTATCCTCTTGTTCGTTTATGTCGATCACGTTTAATTCCAGTTCAGGATGCGACGATATATACGCCTTGAGTTTTGCGTATTCCCCTCTCGTCATGGCGATATCCATGTCGTCATCCCAGGGAATAAAGCCCTTGTGTCTGATCGCGCCGAGCAGGGTCCCGTAAACGATGGAATACCGGAAGTTATTATCCCGGCAGATCCTGTCGATTTTCAGCATGATCTCAAGCAACAGGTTTTTGTACTCTTCGCTCGTAAGTTGTTTCATGGTTCTGATTATACTCCTTTTGAAAAGGCGGAGCTCATTTCTGATGGGATAGATCACCGCGCGAGGCGAGCCATGATCTGTCTGGTAAGAAACAGAATATCTTTGAAATTTATGGCCAAAAAGAGGACGACAGCCGCTGCGGAACACACATAAATATGATAGTCCAGAGACACGGCGACGGCCTGCAGAACAAGGATGAGGATCGTCGGCAAAAAGGTCTGCCATTTAATATCAATAGCCACAAATCGCTTAACGTCAAACAATCTGAAGAAAGCGATCGTGATATAGGCAATAAGCGTACCGATCACGGCGCCCCAAATACCCATGGACGGTATAAGCAAAAAATTGAATACGATGTTGACGACGGCCGCCGTTGCCGTAGACAGCATGTTGTTTACCGATTTTTTCAGGGCGCTGTACATCGAGCCGAAATATCCTGCAACTCCGGCGAACACGGCGCTGACCAGGAGAAGCGGAACATAATGCCAGGCGTCGATAAAGTCTTTTCCCACATAGTGAGTCATAAAGACCTTCATGATCGCTACAAAAAAGACGCAGGCGCCAGAAATGAACAGAAACAGGTATCGAAGCACCGTCGAGTAATAGCTTCTGTCGTTTGAAGATTCAAATTCTTTTACGGCGGAGATCCCCCATGCCTGCTGGAAGATCGTTACCATCACGTTGATCAAAGCAGGGATCTTGGCTGCGGCGGTATAGATACCCAGCGCAGCGGCCGAGATCATCGCCTCCACCATGACTTTATCGGACGATTGGATGACCCACCACGAAACGTTGTTCAGGATCAGCGGGGAGGAAAAAAGCACCATCCTCTTGAAGAGATTCCGATCAAAACGCGCTTTTTTCAGGTCTTTGATGATATCTCCTGTTATGATCAGGCAAATATCGATCACGATCTCGGATAGGATGTACGCCAACAGATAGCCGCGTATCCCCATTGAGCGATAGACAAGAAAATATACGTTCAGACTTGCCATCAGCGCCGTTTGAATGACGCTCAAAAGCGCATAGATCTTGTTCTTGCCTTTTGCCTTCAGGTAACAATACCCGATGCTGTCGGCAATGTTGGAGATAACATAAACGTACAGATACCATTTCCATTCGGCCATGGCTTTATATAAGCCGATCAGGGGCGTCAGCGCCAGGCCAAGAACGGCCGCGCCCACCCATACAATGACGCCGACTAAAATGATATCTTCTTTTCTTTCTTTTTCTGAAAGGCCAAATCTGATGATAGCGTCAAAGATCACGACAGACAGAAACGGAGCCATCAGCTGCGCGATCGTAAAAACGAGATCCGCAATGCCATATTCCGCATCTGACATATAGCTGGTATAAAGCCGAACCATCACGAACAGGATCAGCTTTGTTCCCATATTCCCCAATCCGAAGATCAGCGTATCTTTTAGTAAAGTTTTATATCGAGATCCCATCTGTTCTTCCTCGGAAAATAACTGAACGTGTTATTCCGATCCTGCTCCATCCACGATCGTTCAGTGCCAAAATTCATACGGATATAAGTGATTCCAGCCCGGACGATAGATCAGTGTTACGATAAAGAACACCAGCAATACCATGCAGATTCCGAAAAGCCACAGCCGGAAATTCTTTATTTTCCCTCTATACAATATATTTGGCAGTTCAATGACTGCAACAAGCATAAAATACTCGCCCGCACGCTCAAACAGATTTACGGCATAGCCGAAGGCCGTAAGTATCATCATCAAGGTGAAATTGGTCGCAATGACGCCGTCCGCCCTGTTATCCTCCTCAAGCGAGTTGATGATCAGCAAATACATGATGGCGTAAACAATCAAATAGAACGTTATGGCAAGCCACCCGGAGGAAGCATATTGACCCTCAAAATAGTGCGTATATCTGGGGAAAACCGCGTTAACAACCGCTTTCATCACGCCGGTGAGAGACACGATCGCGCAAACCCCGGTAACGCCCAACACGATCCACCACTTTCGCAGAGCCTTGAGATCAAGAAAGAGGAGAAAGCACAAAAATGCTGTCGTATGAAATGTCGTCGCCAAAAGGAACAGTGCCGCTGCAAGTATTCTCTTCCCGTCTTTGAGCAATTGATATCCGTAGAGGGCGATGATCATGGCAATGCCCTGTCTGAAGATATTGGTATAAACAGAAAAAAAGCAGCTGAAAAACAGGCAGAGGGACACAGCGGGATTTTTAGAATATTTGCGAAGAAAAACGCCGAACCCGCCATACATGATCGTCGCCATTATGATCAGAAAAGTGTGCTGATCACGGGTAACTTTTCCGAGGAAATAATTCAGATACTGATAACCGATTTCCAGTTTAGATGTATTATCAAGGCCTTGGGCAAAATGGCTGAAATACCACAAATAATTTCTGGTATCGTTTCCAATGGCAGCTGAACGAAAGGCTGTCAGGAACCAGAGCGCAAGCAACGTCGACCAGACAAATACAGAAATGATCAGTTTGTTGATCCTGGCCACACTGTCCTCCGGCTGATTCGGCCAGCATTCCGCTGCTTCAATAGAATCCGGTCGCAAGCCCATAAGCAGAACAAGAGTGATCCAAATAGATAACCCGGTATAAAGAACCATTACAAAATCCTTTTACTTCACACTGTGTTTACTGTTGGCCTTGCCTTGTTCAGACAGATCACTTGCGCACATTCTCATAGAGAGCAAGCGTTTTTTTCATGATCGTATCCCAGGAATACGTCGACTCAGCCAATCGTCTTCCGTTATCTCCCATTGCAGACCATCTTGCTTTTTCCGAAAGACATCTGGTCAAAGCATCTGCGATCGTCTCGACCGTTTCCCCTGCGTTCCACCCCGCATCAGCATCGCTGATCTTCTGTGCGAGAGTAGTGCCTTCACTAGCAACGCACGGGATCCCGTAGCTTAACGCTTCGAGTATGCCAAGCGGCATTCCCTCAAAGCGTGAGGTTTGGACAAAGACATCTGTTTTCAGCAGTATGTCTTCCTTCTCTTTCCCTGTTACCTCATGATTCAGCAAAACGATATCCGACACGCCCGCCTCGTCAATGAGCTGTTTCACGTGCTCATACCGCCCGGCATAATCCGGCCCGTATATGCTTATTTCCACGTTTTTTTCCAGAAGGAAACCGTGCAGCTCCTTCGCGGCGGATATCAGGAGATCCAAACCTTTGTGATAGGCATCCAGTCTTCCGATATAGGTCAGCTTTATCGAATCGCTTCCCGATCCTGTCGCTTTTTTTATTGGAATGTGGATCCCGTTTGTGGCGATAAACTTTTTCCTGCCAAATGACGTGCTGTCATATTCTCTTTGCGACAGGCACTGAAGTGCGGCGGCGTTGGAAATAAAGCGATCAAAAAGAAGAAAATTCGCAATCGTTTTTTTGAGATGCTTTTTTTGCTGCGCCTCTTTCCCCAATTCCCCGTGCGGAATGATGATATAAGGAATACCTTTTTTCTTCAGCTGATGCCAAAGCAGCAGGTATTCCTTGCGATAACATTCCTGAAAAATAACGAGATCAGGCTTGTTAAACGGCGCTTCGACGGAATCGAACTCGAAAAAATTATGCAGGGACACTTGCTTTACGCCTTCAATTTTCGCCTTGACGACGTTCAGCAAGGCCGCTTGATGCCCCAGGCGTATTTGCGCTTTGATGTATTCCGGAACGACAATGCAAACTCCGCTGAAAGGATCGTTATCTATTGCGGCAATGTGAAGAATGACCATTTTACGTTTCTCCCGAATCAGCCTTGTCTCAATGCATTTTTAATATACAGAGCCGTTATCTCTTCCCGGAAAAGATCCCGACAACCGTTCCAACGCCATACGACAT